>Ga0209784_100175_pt1 | contig 53962 bp, 38 predicted proteins | sample AraplaCvi_mLB_r2_2_FD_184284 | JGI IMG/M metagenome (GOLD analysis project Ga0209784, IMG submission 184284) | Arabidopsis root microbial communities from North Carolina, USA - plate scrape CL_Cvi_mLB_r2 (SPAdes) (version 2) | ecosystem: Host-associated > Plants > Roots > Endosphere | place: USA...
AGTGAAATAAAGTAAATGGAGGGAAACAGATGAAGCAGCAGGTTGAACGGGGAGTCGCGCCAAGCCTTGCATGGTTGTCCGACCCCGGCATATTCGCGGTAGGCAGGATGCCTGCGCACTCCGATCACCGATACTACACAACGATACGGGAAGCCGAATGGCTTGGAGAGATGCCTTGGCGCCGGAGTCTGAATGGAAGCTGGAAGTTTAGTTATGCGCATAACGCCAAGGAACGCCAAGCGGATTTTTATAAAATGGACGTTTCCTGCAGAGGATGGGATGATATTGAGGTTCCCGGGCATATCCAGCTTCAGGGTTACGGGCAGCCGCAATACGTGAACACGATGTACCCATGGGACGGTGTGGAGTTTCTTAGACCCCCGATGATCTCAGAGGACCACAATCCCGTAGGCAGCTATGTGAAGTATTTCGACGTTCCTGCCGGCTGGCAGCAGCGTCCGTTGTACATTTCTTTTCAGGGAGTTGAATCGGCCTTCTATGTATGGCTGAACGGGGAGTTTGTCGGTTACGGCGAAGACAGCTTTACGCCGAGCGAATTCGACCTCACGCCGTACTTGGCGGAAGGCGAGAATAAGCTGGCTGTCGAGGTCTATCAACGCAGCACCGGAAGCTGGCTGGAGGATCAGGACTTTTGGCGCTTTTCCGGTATTTTTCGCGACGTGTATCTGTACACGGTACCTGACGTTCATGTGCAGGATCTGCATGTTCAAACCGATTTGGATGAAACGTATGAACTTGGAACGCTGAAGGCTGCCATACAGCTTAAGGGCAGGCCTGCTTCGAAAATAGCCCTTGAGCTTAAGGATGCAGCAGGAAATCCTGTGGTCCGGGGGGAGATCGGAGCTTCCGGGGGAATGGCGTCGATTGAGTTAGCTGCAGGAAAGGTCCGGCGGTGGAGCGCGGAGGAACCTAATTTATATACACTGTACGTATCCGTCTATGACGCATCGGGAGACCTCGTGGAGGTCGTGCCGCAAAAGATAGGTTTCCGCAAATTCGAGATGCTCGACAAGGTGATGCACTTAAACGGCAAGCGCATTGTATTCAAAGGCGTCAACCGACACGAATTCAATTCCCATCGCGGACGCTGCATTACGAAAGAGGATATGCTGTGGGATATCAAGACATTGAAGCAGGCGAATATCAACGCCGTTCGGACGTCGCATTATCCGAATCAGACGCTATGGTACGAGCTGTGTGACGAGTACGGCGTGTACGTCATCGACGAGATGAATCTGGAGACGCATGGATCATGGCAGAAAATGGGGGCCGTTGAGCCATCCTGGAACATACCGGGCAGCAGGCCGGAATGGCAGGATATCGTTCTGGACCGTGCGATTTCCATGATCGAGAGGGACAAGAACCACCCATCGATATTGATCTGGTCTTGCGGTAACGAGTCTTATGCGGGTGAAGTCATTCGGAACGTTGCGAATGTTTTCCGGGAGAAGGATCCTACCCGGCTCGTGCATTACGAAGGAGTGTTCCATAACCGGGAATATGAGGATGCGAGCGATATGGAGAGCCGCATGTATGCAAAACCGGCGGATATTGAACAGTATCTGCAAAACGAACCTTCCAAGCCCTATATCAGCTGCGAGTATATGCATGCCATGGGCAATTCCGTCGGCGGATTGCATAAATACACGGAGCTGGAACGGAAGTATCCGATGTATCAAGGCGGCTTCATCTGGGATTTCATGGATCAGGTTATCGTGAAACATGATCGTTACGGCAAGCCTTTTATGGCCTATGGAGGGGATTTTGACGATCGCTCAACCGATTACAACTTCTCCGGCAACGGCATCGTATATGCAAATCGGACATGGTCCCCCAAAATGCAGGAAGTGAAATTCCTGTATCAGAACATCAAGCTGACACCGGATCGTTATGGCGTCACGATCCGAAACGAGAACTTGTTCGTGGGTTTGGATGCTTATCATGTTACATACTCTCTGTATCATGAAGGCAGGGAAATCTATAGCGGAGCTGTATGCACCCAGGTTGGTCCCGGCGAAGAGAGATACGTAAAGCTGGAACTGCCTGAGGCCGGGTATCCAGCCGGTGAGTATGCGCTGGACGTTTCACTCGTGACCAAGAAGGCTTCGTTATGGGCGGAAGCCGGGTATGAAATTGCTTTTGGACAGTTAGTTTTCCAAGTGGAGGACGCGCTCGCTGTTGATGATACTGACAATGCGTCAGCGTCGGAGGCAGAACGCCTGCAATCAGGTTCAGAGGTTTCGCATGATAAGCCAGCGAATGATTTCCGTGTAGTCGAAGGGGACGTAAATATCGGCGTTCACGGACGCGATTTCTCCGTTTTGTTCTCGAAGCAGGCAGGGACCCTCATATCCGTCAAGTATGCGGGACGGGAGATGATCTCTTCGCCGCCGGCGCCGCTCTTCTGGAGAGCGATGACGGATAACGATAAAGGGGCCGGGCTGCCGTTCGACTCCGCGCTTTGGTATGCAGCAAGCCTGACTCGAAGAACGGAAAGCTGCGAGCTAATGGAGTACTCAGACCGCGCAACCGTGACCTACGTGTATAAACTGAGCGTATCCGAAGGAATACGGGTGCGTGTATCCTACACGGTGTTTACCGATGGCAGCATTCATGTAAAGTCGGGGTATCAAGGAGAGCCGGGGCTGCCGAAGCTGCCGATCTTTGCTCTTACCTTCAAAGTGCCGGCGGACTACGACAACCTGGATTGGTATGCAAACGGGCCGGAAGAGAACTATATCGATCGTGCGTTCGGAGCTAGATTGTGTCGCTTCCGAAGTCGTGCAGCGGATCATGTTTCAGCCTATTTGGTACCGCAGGAATCGGGCAATCGTACAGGCGTGCGGGAGGTATCCATAACGAGCGATCAAGGTCATGGCCTTACGATAAAAGCCTCGGCGGCAGCACCGGTTGAAGCGAATATATCGCCCTATACCGCATTCGAGCTGGAGAATGCCACGCATCATTATGAGCTGCCGAATGTTCACCATACCGTTGTTACCATTGCCGGACGGCAAATGGGGGTTGGGGGTGACGACAGCTGGGGGGCTCCGGTTCATGAGGAGTATCAACTCGATCCTTCGACGGACATGTCTTTTGAATTTACGATATGCAACAGCCTATTCATGAAATAGTAGAATGCCAAACAACGCTCGGCTCACCAATATGGTTGGGCCGAGCGTTGTTTCATGCCTTCGTTGTAAGCATGATCAGCACAACTGTATTATGAATCCGCCATATGCCGCGTCCCGCATCATCGAATTTGATACCGAAACCAACTGTTAAAACCATGTGATGTATGTTATATTTTGGATAATTTCGGTTAACGTTCGATGAAGAAGGACTTTACGCTGCATATTAAGCAGGACGAGAACGGGAAGTACAAATTCTTTGACATGTCATTTAAGAAGCAGATTTATGTCCCTGATATGTAAAAATGGAGGTATCCGAAATGGATTTGAACAATGACCCTAAAGAAATGGCTTCTGCTGCTGAAGAAAATCAGCAAAACGAAAAAGAACGACGCCCGATGTCGACCAGCAGCGGGCTCCTGGAATCGGCGATCGACAAGTTTGCCAGAGAAGGCGGCTTTGACGATCTGCCGTTCAAGGGAAAGCCGATTAAGATCGAGGACGGCGATGTGCTAACCAGTATCATGAAGAACGCGAATTACCAGCCGGCATGGGTGGAGCTGAGAAAAGAAATCGCCGCCGACATCAAGCGTCTTTTGGACCTTCAGGAGCCGAATGCGATTCCCGAATCCGAGGTGGAGGCCATCAACCAGAAAATTATGAAGTATAACCGAATGGTCCCGAATCCGCAGCTGCAAAAAGGCCTCCTGTCCGGAAACAACTTGCACGCAGCCTACGATAAATGGGAGTAAAGAATATCTTACAAGTGCTCCCCGTTACCGTTCAGGGGAACAAGCGAAAGAGACCTTGAAGCTATCCGCTTTAGGGTCTCTTTCGAACAGGGTCCGCTCGGGCCAAGGTCGAGCCAACAGGGGAAGCGGGTGCCAGCACTTACTTCCTGCCGCTGCGCCAAGCATCCAGCTGCTTCTGCACCTCTCGTATCACGTCATCCATGCCTGCTTGCTTCAGCTCCTCGTTAAATTTGGGGAGGATCGCATCGACATCCACGGAGCCCGTCATGAGGCTTGGATAATATTTCTGCCAGACCATCTCGATGTTATCGGTTTGAGCGGTCAGCGCGGATAGATCCGGCGTAAATCCAAGCACGGTGGAATTGACGACTCCGGCGTTGTATTGACGGAATTGCTCCCATTTGTCGAGGGGGTCCGGGTTATCGCCGCCCATGGTTTTCAGGATAAACCAATTTCCCTGGGTGTACTGCACGCCTGAATAGCTGCTTGCGGGCGCATCGGGGATCGGTTCGCCATGGCTGTCTTTGTCGGTTATCAACACGACCTGCCCCTGTTCGTCCAATGTGTAGTGAATGCCTTCGATCCCATAATTGAATAAATTCCGTACTTCGGGGTCCGTATTGAGCAAATTCAGAAACTTAATGCATTCGACGGGGTGCTTGGTATTGGCATTAACGGTCATGATGCCTCCCCGGACGGATTCCGTAGTAACGGTGCTGGGGGTTATGGGATTCGCTACAATCTTATAACCGCGATCCTTGCTCCAAGTCGTCTCCGAGAGCGGCCCCCCGCCGGAGGACTTCCAGAACACCTTGGCGCCTCGTTTGAGCCCTCCCGGCTCGCGCAGCGCCGCGTCCTTATTGATGAAGCCTTGCTTATAATAATGCCGCAGCGTATCGAGAACCTGCCGGGCTTCCTTGGTTTCGAAGATATTCACCACCGGTGCGTCCGGGTCCAGCGATTTGATCATCAAGGGCACTTTATGGTTCATGATGTATTCGTATCCGTAGAGAGCGAAGAAATTATGGGAATCCCGATCCAACTCCATCGGGATGTAATCCGGCTCTTTCTGCTGAATCATCCGGAGGAGAGGCTCAAGCGATTCCAGCGTATTGTACTTGGTGATGTCGATATGGTGTTTGTCCACGATCGAGGCGGGGTACATCCACTGATCGCGTACGGCTAACTCCTTATTGGTAGGGACGCCGTAAATGCTGCCGTCGTTCATGCGGACCCCTTGCCAAAAGGTGGGATCGATGGCCTCGTACATATCTTTGCCCAGGCCGGCCAGGTGGTCATCAAGCCTCAGCCAGGCTCCGCGCATCGCGGTGGTTGCATAGTCGGGCGCAAAAGCAATGTCGAACGGGCTTCCGGCGGATATCAGCGTGTTCAGCCGATCTTCATACTCCTGCCAGCTTACCTTGATATAGGTGATCGTCACGCCGATCTTGCGAGCCATGACTTCATTGATTTTATCATTGACGAGGCGAAGATCCTTGTCGGGCTCACCGATCGTATAATAGATCAGGTTGACCGTGTCGCCGACATGCGGTTCGTCGTCATAACCAGGCTGTCCGAAGCAGCCGGTTGTATAGAATGTGAACAGCAGCAGCAGGCTGATCATCATTAAAGACCGTAAACGTCTAGCGTATTTAACCATCGATGTCCTCCTTTTCGCCACGTATGTTACCCTTTTCCCCGCAGTTCAGAAGGAGATTTTCCGAAAAAGCTGTGAAAGTGCGTATAAAAATAATTGAGGTTGTTGTATCCCACGGAAAACGCGATATAGGAAATTTTCTCATCCGTCGATTGAATTCTCTCCTGTGCCAGAAGCATGCGGTAAGCCATCAGGTATTCGGAAAACTTCATCGCGGTTTCTTTGAGAAACAATTGTCCGAGGTAGGTGCTGTTCATCTGGAAACGCTCCGCCACGGATTTCAAGGTGATGTTCTGAGCATACTCCGTCCTGATCATCAGCAGAATCCGGTTCACCAGCTTGGATAAGGTGTCATAGCTAACGCCAAGCACCGGATCCTGGTTCAAGCTTTCGCCGTTTCGGTCACCTATCGAACCGCCCAGATCCTCGACGATGATCTTCTCGATCACTTGCTGCAGCTTGGTACGTTCGACCGGCTTGAGCAGATAGTCTTTGACGCCGCACCGAATGGCTTCCTGGGCATACTTGAATTCGCTGTAGCCGCTCATGATGATGTATTTCGTAGGGATTTGAAATTCGTTGAGTCTCTGGATCGCTTCATATCCAAGCTCCTTGCCGATGCAGACATCGAAAATGGCGACGTCCGGCAGCAGGTCCACCACCTTGGACATCGCTTCCCCCGTGGATTCACAGGTTTCGATTCGTCCAAATCCGTATTGCTTCCAATCCAGGATTCGCTTCATTCCCTCCAAAATCTGAGGTTCGTCATCCACAATCATCAGTTTGTACATGTTCAATCACCTCTTTTGAAATCCGTACGGAAATCTTGACTCCGGCTTCCTCATTATTCTCAATCTCGATCGAAAGGCCGTTTCCATAGAAGAAATGGAGGCGCGTATATACGTTGCGCAGTCCGATACTATGGGAAGAAGTTTCATCATGGTTGGACAGCGTGCTGCGCACGATATCCAAACGCTCCGGCGGAATCCCGCTTCCGTTGTCCACGAATTCCAGCACATAACCATCATCCGCTTCAAAGCCGTTGACGACGTACAGGTTAAACTCATGATTCGCGTTAAAGCCATGAATGAAAAAATTCTCAGCCAGGGGCTGCATCCAGAATTTCACGGTAGGGATCGAGTGCAGCGCCGGCTCGACATTAATTTGATAATAAAAACGTTCGGGATACTTGAACTCCATAATCTCCAAGTACTTCTGCAGCAATTCCAGCTCGCTAGCAATCGAGATGATATTTTCCTTTTTGACGATTTCACGATAGAGCGTGCCTAACGTAGCAATGGCGTCGGCGGTGTCTCGGTCCTGATTCACTAGGGCCGTGGAGCGGATAACCTCCAGCGTATTGTATAAAAAATGAGGGTTGATTTGGTGTTGAAGCGCTTTCATTTCGGTTTCCTGCTGCTTGATCTTGAGCAGATACTCATTGCGGATGTGCTTGTCCAGCTGTTGAATCATATCGTCCAATTCCCGGGCGATCATGCCATATTCGTTGCGACGGTACCGGGCGGGGCGGTTCGGCGTAAAATTGGCCATTTTCACCCGTCCGATCGATTGAATGATGCGGCGGAGGAAGAGGGCATCGTCCCGCATATTGTATGCGATGAGAAGAAGCACGCTGACCATGGCCGTCAATACGATCAGAAAGATGGCGACCAGCATCCCGGCATGCTGACGAATCAGCATGGATAAATCAATGATGCTAATAAATTTGAAATTAAACTTGGTGGACGGAAAGGAAACGAACAAGATATGCTTCCATACACCACTTGATATAAAACCATGGCTGCGGCCGTCTGCCTCGGCCAGTCGGGACAGCTCCTCCAAGTCCTGGTCCTGCCCGTTGCCGATGAGGTAGGTTTCGCCGGTAGCGCTGACCGCGGCGGCATTGCCAAACCGGAAATTGCGAATGGATTTAAAGATTTGATCGCTGCTGACCAAAAAGCGCATTTCCCCGAACTCCTGAGCGCCCGGCGTCGGATTCGACAGTTTCTTGCGATAGACGAAGCCCTTCATGATCGTATCGCGGAACGCCTCGTCCGTATTCGGCAGCCCGAAGGTAAAGTTTGTTATCCCGTGCTCATTAAAACGTACGACATTGCCGTAATGGCCGGTATGCAGGCTAATCTGCGTGATTTCGCCCTGCGCCCAGCTGTACAGATAGGTCTTCACATCCTCGGGAAACGAAACCAGCGGCTGGGAGAAATGGCTGTTCTGCAGCCTGCTGGTTAAATAGCCTTCCGCGCTGCTGCTTAGAAAGCTGCGAGCATCGTCCATCAGTCCGGGATTGGAGTAGATGCGCTGCATGTAAGCCTCGATTCGGTCAGCATCATATTGCAGCTCATTCTCCACGCGCGCAAAGGCATTAGCCGCCTCGATGCGGGCATTGCCCACCCATTGATTCAGCAGCATGGCACTGGTCAGCGTACCAAGCGTCAGACCGATGACCACGACGAAGATGACATAGGCAATAAACTTGTGGCGGTAGATTTTGATTTGTAAAAATGAGCCCATACGACACCTCAATTGCAGCAGGTCGCTTTAAATATGCGCAGCTTAATCTCAATGTAACACGATTCACGCCAAGCTTCATAGATAGGATGGAAAAAGCATCCCTTAAAAGTGTCCTAATAAGGGATGCGCAGGAATTTACTTGAAGTAATTATTGATCTGCTCCTGGGCGGCTTGCATGATCGTGTCCATGCCGGCCGACTTTAATTCAGCGGTGACCTTCGGTATCACTTTCTCCGGATCGGATGCTCCTGTAATGATTTCATATTTGTATTTATCCCACACGGCCTGGCAGTTCGCCACTTCGGTCTGAAGCTCGGTGATGTCCAGCGCAAAGCCGAGGACGGTGGAGGAGGTCGCTGCATCGTTCAGCTTTTTAACCTGCTCCCATTGATCTTCAGGAGCGCCTTTCGTAACCGCCAGATTAAAGAACGTGCCTTGCGTGTAAGCCGCGAGCGGCCAAGTATCGGATGTACGCTCAATCACTTTTTCGCCATCGACGTTGTTGTAATCCACGCCCAACTCGCCGAATGCGAGCATATTGCGAAGTTTAGGATCCGTATTCACCAACTCGAGGTATTTCAAGGCTTCCTTCTTATACTTGGAATTCGCCGAAATCGCGTTCAGCGAGCCTTGAATCGTACTGGTGGTATAGATCGGCCCGTAATGCTGAACCATATCGTACTTCTCGATGGCGTCATTGATCTGCCAGCTGATCTCGGCTCCCGGGAATGCTTGGGCCGCAAAGAACGGTCTGCCTTTATCGTTCTCCGTCTTCGTCGGCGCATCCGGGTTGATGATGCCATCCTGGTACCATTGATGCAGCAGCTTCAGATTAGCCATAATATCAGGCTGCTCCAGGACGGAGACAACCGTGCGCGATGCGTCGTCCGCTTTGACGCCGATCGGAGGGAAACCCAGGGTTAAATCGTCATAGTCGTTAAAGAAGCCGTTCAAGCCTTCGCCTTGCGTCATTGGCAGCGGATAGAAGCTTTTGCCTTCGCCGGCCTTCATGTCATGAAGCGGCTTATCCAGGTCCTGCAGTGTTTTGATATTGTTGATGTCGATATTGTACTTTTGCACGTACTTATCATCGAATACCCAGTACTGCGTCAGCGCGGAGTCCTTGTAAGTCGGTACGGAATAATATTTGCCGCCGATCTTTGTGCCTTCCCATACCTTCTCGGGAATCAATTTATACAAGTCCGGCGTTTCGCTCTGAACCAGATCCGTAATATCGGCAAACGCGCCCATAGCCACTTGTTTGCTGTATTTGCCGCTGTTCGTGAACATGATGTCGAATGGCTCGCCGGTATTCACGATGGTATTCATTTTGGTGTCCCATTCGCCCCAGCTGGCTACCTTGATGTCGACCTTCACGCCAATCTTCTCGGCCGTGTAGGCATTCATGGCATCCACCGCTTTGCTGAAATTGTTAGGCACTTGGCCGCCGATGGTCCACCAGGTCAACGTCGGTACATCCTTGCTTGCCGTTTCGGTGTCATTGGATGTGTCCGGCGTCGCTTGGGATCCGTCTGTCGCAGGTGCGGGCTTCGAGCCGCCGCAGGCTGCCAAAGCCGTCAACATAAGCGTCAGCACGCACAGCGTAGAGATGAACTTAAATGCTCTTTTCATTTCATTTCCCCCTTTTTGAAGTTGAATTACCTGAGTGTGTACAGCGGATATTTATCATAAACCAAGCTTGTCTTGGTTTATTTCGTCATTAGCCCTTCACGGCGCCGACCGTCAATCCGGAAATGAAATACTTCTGGAAGAAAGGGTAGGCGAATGCTACAGGCAGCACGATGAGAATGGCGACCGCCATGCGGGCGGATTCCTTCGGCATCGTTGCGACGAGCATGGCATAACTTACGCCCATACTCGCTGCATTCTTCGCGAGTGCGTCCACATTGCTCATTAGGCTGTTGAGCAGCGCTTGCAGGGAATACAGGTTCTGGTTGTCGATATACAGCATCGATTGGAACCAGTCGTTCCAGTAAGCAAAGCAGAGAAACAGTCCGATGGTGGCGATGACCGGCAGCGAGATCGGCATGATGATGGAGAAGAAGATTCGCAGCTGGCTCGCGCCGTCGATTTCGGCTGATTCGATCAGCCCGTCGGGAATCGTGCTTTTGAAAAAGGTTTTGCATATGATGACGTTGAACGATGAAACGGCGAGCGGGAGAATCAGCGCCCAGATGCTATCTTTCAGTCCCAGCAAATTCGTGTTGATGAAGTAGCTGGATACCAAGCCGCCGTTGAATACCATCGGAATGAATACCACCCAGGTCAGAAATCCCCTCAGCTTATAGTTGGGGCGAGAGAGAACGTAACCCATGGAGGCGGTCAGCAGCACCCCGAGCACGGTACCGACCACGGTAACGAGGGCGGATACGCCGAGGGCCCGCAGAATCATCGTTCCCTGTTTGATGATGTAGACGTAAGCCTCGGCCGACATGGCGACCGGCAGCAGATGATATCCGGTCTCACGGATGGACTCCTCGCTGGAGAAGGAGATGGACAGGACGACGATTACAGGTATGACGCAGAGCAGCGCCAACAGAATGAAGATCAGGTTGAACAAAAGGTTGACGGCTTTGTTTGTACGGTTAAACTTCTCAAGGCCTGTCTGATAAGTAGATTTCGATGTCATCTTCTTGCCTCCTTACATCATCGCGCTATCGGGATCGATTCGGCGTACGATCCAGTTAGCGGCCAGAATCGTAGCGCATCCCAGAACAGACTGTACGAATGCGGCTGCGGATGCCATGCCAACGGTAGCCGTTTTCAGTTGTTTATACACCATGACATCGATCGTGGTCGCCACATTAAACAGCGAATTGGAGTCTCGCGTGACCTGATAGAACAAACCGAAATCGGTGTAAAAGATGCGCCCTACCGCCAGTATGAACATCATGACGATCACCAGCTTGAGCATGGGCAGCGTAATGAATCTTGTCTGCTGCCAAATGGACGCGCCATCGATGACGGCTGCTTCATAATAGGTGCTGTCAATGCTCGTGATGGTCGCCAGATAGATGACCATGCCATAGCCCAGGCCCTTCCAGACATTCAAGAGAATCAGAAAAAACGGCCAATACTTCGGCTCCATATACCAGTTAATGGGATCGCTTCCCATCGAGACGAGCATTTGATTGACGATCCCTTTATCAAAGCTCAGGAATGCCCAGCCTACGGCGGATACGACGACCCACGACAGGAAATAGGGGAGGAACATCATCGTCTGATAGACTTTGCTGGCTTTGCGGCTGTGGAGGAGGCCGATCATGATCGCGAACAGGACGGGCAGAATGATCCCCAGCACAATAAACACAATGTTGTATCCGATCGTGTTTCGAATAATGATCCAGGCGTCATTCGACTTGAATAGAAACTCGAAGTTTTTGAACCCGATCCAAGGGCTGTTAAACACATTGCTCAAGAACCCGCCGCTAATCTTGAAATTTTTGAAGGCGATTATGATCCCGAACATCGGTAAGAAACTAAACAGGATGTACCAGATCGTGGTGGGCAGCGCCAAGAGGGTCAATTCCGTATCCTGCTTGTGCCAACGCATTCGTAAGCGCTTTCGTTTTTTGGGTTCGGCTTGAGAGCTCATGTCTGTCACTCCTTACGGTGTAATCTCGCTTGTCGTGCACTTGTTGATTTCATTGTATAAGAGGAGGAAACGCGGCTTCCAGATAACAAACTTGATACTATAGTCAACAAACGTTAGGTTCGAAAGACTTGTTAGGACGGACATTTACAGAACATGGTTTTTTATTATAATATTTCAAGGCCATTCTCCAAGAGATCTTTCAATGTTTTCAAGCAAAAGCGGGGGTATAATATATTTGAAATCTCACAGAATGACGGAGGAAGCTTTACCTTAACAACCGGAATTATGATGGATGATCCCATTCCTCAGGGCGCATCGGCAGCCATGGCAAACAGCGGTGTGAAGGCATTCGTTAAATCCGCAGCCATTGAAATGCCGAGGGGAATTCGCATAAACAGCGTAAGCCCTAATGTTTTAGTGGAGTCCTTAGATAAATATGGCGATTTTTTTCCCGGGCTTTGAAGCCGTGTCGGCCGCACGTGTAGCGCTTGCATATAAAAAGAGTGTGGAAGGGGCTCAAACCGGGCAAAACTATGAAGTTTATTAATGAAAAAAGTGCACAAAACTAGAAAAAAGAATCCGGGCTTAATCCGGATTCTTTTTTCTTTCGTTCATCTGCAGCTATTAAACAAAGGGAAAGCTAGAGCGTTATATGTAAATATAATCACTTCTATAGGAAAATAATATAACGTGATTTTTATTGACACAATTAAGAAAACTAAACTAACATTAGGATTATTTTCATCAAGAGGGAGGCAGCTATGAGTTTTAAAGAACAGTACGAAGAAATTGCTGGTGTAGGACAGACCATATTCGATAACCCTGAGCTTGGCTACAAGGAATTTAAAACCAATCAAACGGTGGCGGATTTTCTGAAAAAGGTTAATCCGGATATCGAGCTGCAATCATTCAGCACAACCGGCCTTCGGACAACGCTTGGCGGCGGCAAGCCGCTGAACATCGCTTTTATTGCGGAGCTTGATGCGGTATATGCTCCAACCCATTGGCGATCGGACGAGGCAACGGGTGCGGCACACAATTGCGGTCATTATACGCAGGTGGCGATTGCGCTGGCTTTATACCAACATTATTTCGAGTCCAAGGCGTACGACGCTTTGGATTATAGTCTGACGTTTATTTTCATTCCGGCAGAGGAGTATTTGGATCTCGCTTACAGGGACGAGCTGCTCGGAAGCGGGAAGATCTCCTATTACGGAGGAAAACCCGAAGCGATGAAACTTGGCGTGTTCGACGATATCGACATCGGGCTGTGCGTGCACGCCATGGGAGGAGAGTTTGCCGAGCGCACGATCGAAATCAACTGCGACCTGGCCGGATTCTTATATAAGCATTACACGTTTACCGGAAAAGCAACCCACGCCGGTTTCGATCCCTTCTCCGCCAAAAATGCCTACAGCATGTCGACCCTGTTCAATGTGGCGTTAGGCCTCAGCAGGCAGCAAATGAAGGACAGCGAGAAGGTCCGCATGAACCCGATCGTCCTGGAGTCCGACATGTCGACAAACGTCATTCCCAATCGGATTACGGTTGGCAGCGATCTGCGCACCCAGTCGGTGGACTACATGAAGGAAGCGGCCTCCAAGATGGACGATGCGGCCAGGGGCAGCGCGCTGGCCCTTCAAGGCGAGGTCGAGATTAAGACGCAGATGGGATATTTGCCGTTCGTTCAGGACCGGTATTTGTCCGAGTTCGTGCTGGAGGCGTTCCAGGATAACGAGGAAATCGCGCGTATTTGGAACAACAACGCCATCAGCGCTGCAGGAGACATTGGGGATTTAGCCTTCATGATGCCCTGCATTCAAATCGGCTACAGCGGCTTTACGGGAACGATCCACGGCGACGATTTCAAGGATATCGATCCGGAATTTATTTATGAAGTGTTTCCGAGATTTATAACGCAGGTGCTTGAGCGAATGAGCGGACGCATCGACCGATCGAAGCTGTATCGCCGTACATTCGCCGAATACGAGCAGCTCCTTGCGTCGATCGTTGGCTCCCATTAAGAAACAGAAAAACAGAAAAGAGGATATCATGGCATGAAGTTAAAACTACAGTATCTCTATTTGCTTGCATTCGTGCTCATTGTTATAGCGGTAGCCGAAATTATCGGTATTCAGTCCATCCGGGTCGGCTCCGTGAAAATAAGCCTGCTTCCACTCGTATTCGCCATTTTGATCACGATGGTGCTCGGCTTGTCGATATTCCGGAAAGGCTTGATGAAGAAAATTTACAGCAAGGAAAACGTTGGTTTCTCCAGCAAGTATCTGATCTTTATTATGCTGCCGCTTATGGCGAGATACGGAGCCGACGTTGCTCCTAGATTAGAAGAAATCTTAAAAGTAGGCTGGGTATTCATCATTCAGGAAATCGGCAACTTGGGGACGATTCTGCTCGGACTTCCCATCGCCATCCTGCTCGGCCTGAGAAGGGAAGCCATCGGCGCTACGCTTGGACTTGGAAGGGAAGGGGAGCTCGCTTACATATCCGAGAAGTATACGCTCGACTCCGACGAAGGCCGCGGGGTACTGTCCCTCTATATTATCGGCACCCTATTCGGCACGCTGTTCTTCAGCATTCTGGCGCCGGTCATGGTTGCCGCCGGCTTCTCGATCGAAGCGCTGGCGATGGCCTCCGGGGTTGGTTCCGCCAGCATGATGACAGGCTCTTCTTCCGCGTTAATCGCCCATTCTCCTGAGATGACGGAGACCATTAACGGATACGCTGCTGCGAGCCAGCTGCTTACCAGCTTTCTCGGAACGTATACAATGGTATTTCTCGCGGTTCCGCTGCAGCGGTTTATGTACAAATTAATGGTCAGAGGTGAAAAGAAATGAGCACCGGTTTGAATAAATACGCAAAATACGCCCTCGTCCTGCTGCTTAGCGTCGGTCTTATTTTATTTACGGAGCAAATGAAATTCATCAAAAACGGCGAAGGCCATATTACGATAGGGACGATAGCCGGCTTATCCGTGCTTTGGCTTTTTTCCTTCATCGGCGTTCTGATCTCGACGCTCATGAAAAAGGTTCCGCTGAAATTCCTGCAGGAATTTCCGGTTCTCGGCTGGGTATCGATCGTTTCGCTGATCTGCTGCCTGATTTCGGATGTGTTTGTGGACGCCATTGCCAACGTCAACTTTTTGTCCATTACGACTCCGATTTTGGCATTCGCCGGCATTTCCGTAGCCGACAGGCTGGTTGATCTTCGCAAAACCTCCTGGCGCGTCGCGATCGTTGCGGTGTTCGTGTTCACGGGCACGTACGTGGGAAGCGCGCTGCTGTCAGAGCTCGGCCTTTATTTGTCCGGTAAGTAAATATGGAACAAAGCCAAGAAGGTAAAAAAGATGACCTCCGAAAAACGGAGGTCATCTTTTTCTCGTTCAACAGCGAAACGGATAGCTTTCGCCTCGTTTGGTAAATGGCTCATTAGTCTGCCGCAGCCGTTTCTCGTTGACTTTCCTCAAGAATCCGTCACCAGCACTCGCAAGGAGGTGCGGTCAAGGGCTCGCGAAGCCAACCAGCAGCCGCTGACGGCAATGGCAAGAGCGATCAGCGTCAGAACAATCGCCAGCGGCCACTCCATGACCAGCGGCACCTTGACGATGCCGTAGGCAGACAGCAAGCCGCGCAGTACGGCTGGCAGCGCGTAGACTCCGCATACCATGCCAACCAGCGTACCGAGGGCAGCCAGTCCGGCAATGCCGCTTGTCAACGCGCGGCGGATGTCGGATGCCGTCAGGCCGAGCGAAGCGTAAATGCCGTAGGTTTTCGTTTCCTTGCGAATATGCAGGCGGCAAGTACTATAGACGATCAGGCAAGTGACGGTGAGGAACAGAAGGGCCAGCAAACTCATCGGAATGAGCAGCACGGCAGTGGCCTCCTTGAATACGGAATCCAGGAGCACTTCCTGTTTGAGGGCTTGGATCACCGGACCATAGCGTTGATTCAGCTGTCGAACGAACTCATCGCTATCCGCTCGGTTCCGAAGTTGAACAAACCCGGCGTCCGGATTGATCTGCCCGACAAGGTCCGATGTGATCCGAGCGATATTCGACAGGTTGGAAATGGACTGAAACGTGCCGGTGATCAGCAGCTGATGCGGTTTTCCTTCGATGTAGATCGTAACAGCATCGCCGATATCTTTATTCAATTTGCGTGCAATGTTGACTCCGATCGTAATTTCGTTAGGCAGCACGGGGTTCCGGCCTGACAGCGAGGCCAATCCCATCTCGTCCATGCTGCCTTCCACCACGGTCAGCGGGAGGCTGAACGTCGGCTGAGTGCCATCTGCTTGCGCAACAACTCCAATAGCCGAGCCGGACCAGTTCAGGCTGAGGACCCGGGGATCCTTCTCGATATAAGATTGCATTTCTGTACGATCCATTCCGTCAGCGTTGATCACCATGATGGCGATATCCGCATCGTCGTAGCCCCACTGGGCGGAGGTTTCGCTGATGCGATAGACGCTCGTTACCAGCAGGGTGCCAAAGACGAGCACCGCCGCGGTTATGCTCATCAACAGAAAGATCAGCGCCGCCCCTTTTTTGTTGCCGGTCACATGCTTCCATCCGATGACGGCGGGTACGGACCATCGGTCCAGCAGCCTTGTGCCGGTTCCATGTCGATGGGCATGGGTATGCGAAGACTCCGACATGCCATAGCGGATTGCCTGAATCGGCTCGATATGGCGCGTTTTGGCTGCATAGAGGATAACGCACAAGAGGATGATGATCAGCATGCCGATGCCGGTCCAGATTGCGACCCCCAGCGCCTGCACGGACACTGGCGCCGCCTCGGATTTGAGGAAGGATAAGGAATTCTGAATAATGATATCCGACAGCAGACGATTGCCGATCAGGGCAGGGATCAAGGCGATAACCGTCATCAAGCCGTACTGCAGCATATAGGTGACGATGATGCGTTCGGAGGTCATGCCGATGGATTTGAGAATGCCGATTGTGCGGTAATTGGCCAGGATCGTGTCCGTGATCGTAAAGCCGATCGTAAGCAAGGCGACAGCAATCATGACCAGTCCGAGGAAACTCATGACGAAGCCGATCACTTTGTTCATGATAAAGTAAAAGGCGGACAGCTCGGCAAACGAAACGCGTTCTTCCAAAAACGGCGATCCGAGCGCTTGCTCAAAGCGCTGCCAGTACTCCCCGCTTTGTTCGGGATGCGCATAGCGAAGCGACACCAGGTACTGCTCCGGCGTGGACAAGCCGCCCATGGTCGAAAGGTAGTCCGCTTCGTTCATCCAGATGCGGGCAGTGGTGGTGAAGGGGCCGCCATGTGACAGGTCAATAACGATAGCGCCGATCGTGAATTGTACCGGGGCAGCCCCGGCCGTGAACACCAGTTCATCGCCGATTTCCATGCCGTATTTGTAGGCGAGCGAGGTGGGCACCCAGACGGTTCCGGCTTCCGGAACGGTCAGTTGAGACGGTCCGGCGCCGGGGAGCGGATGATTGACCCCATGCGGCATCGGAGGTGTATCGATCATATACAGATACAGATTGGGCAGTTCTTCCCCGTTATAAACCAAGCCGGTCCAAGGCTTGTAAGGAATAAGGCTGGAGGCGGTCACGCCCTCCTGGGTTGACCACCAATCGGCAACCATGCGTTCATCATGCAGCCCGCGGGTCATATTTATGATTTCATGGGCACCTTGAGCAGCCGTATGGCGCTCTTCGAATACATTTTCCGTATTCATCAAGACCGTGAAAGCGGTGCTGACTAATAGAGCAGATAGCGCAATGAGCAATGCGATCAGCGCGTTTTGCAATTTTCGTTTGCGAATGTTCCCCCAGCATAGCGTCAAAATGGCACGCATCTCGGACTACCTCCTCCCGGTGACATAAGCAAAGATCATTGCTTCCCGCTCGGAGGCTAACTCCGGGGCGTAGGGTCCCATATCCAGCGTGCCGCCGATCTTGCCATCGCGAATGTAGATCAGGCGATTGCCGCGGCAGGCCGCCTTCATATCGTGGGTGACCATGACAATCGATTGGCCTTCCGCATTCATCCGGCTCAGGATATCGAGCACCGTAACCCCTTGTTCGTAATTGAGGCTGCCGGTGGGTTCATCGGCAAAAATCATATCCGGATGGTTGATGAGCGCCCTGGCGATGGCGGCCCGCTGCTGCTGGCCTCCGGACACCTGGGAAGGCAGCCGGGAGCCTTGTTTTTCGAGATGCAGGCTTGTCATCAGGTCATTGGCCCTTTGTTTTACGGCTTCTTTGTCCCGATTGGCGATATAACCAGGAAGAGCGACGTTATCGAACAGCGTCAAATCCGGCACGAGGTTGCTGTTTTGATAGATAAAACCGATCTGATCTGCTCGAAAACGCGCAAGCTCCTTAGCCGAAAATTGATCGAGGCGCTGTCCCTGAAGGTAGACTTCACCGGCCGTCACGGCGTCGAGTCCGCTAAGCAAGTAAAGCAAGGTCGACTTTCCGGACCCGGAATCTCCCATGATCACAGTAAAGTCGCCGGTATATATCGACAGATCGACATTGCGCACGGCATGGTACTGCTCTTTGCCGGTGGTATAGGTTTTGCATAAATTGGAAGCTTGCAGCATGATGGTTTTGTTTGTAGGCATGACAGGGTCTCCTCTCTTCTCATGCTTCCAAATTATAGAGGACGATTCTTGCGCATTCCTTATCAAATTATGAATAAAGTATGACAGGGGTCAGCTTAGCGGCAGAGTCAAGCAGAAGGTCGTTCCCTGCTGCTGCTTGCTGTGAAACGTGATCGTGCCGCCATGCGCTTCCATAATATATTTGCAAATCGACAAACCAAGTCCAACCCCGTGCCGCTCGGCCAGTTTCTTGCGGTCCGGGACACTGCCTTGGTAATACCGTTCAAAAATAAACGGCATGTCCTGCGGGGAAATACCGCTGCCCGTATCGGAAATTATGATCCGCAAACTGGATGATTCGGCGAACTCCTCAACGGCGAGCGTAATCGTATCCCCGGGCTTGGTATGCTTCAGGGCATTCGTGACGAGATTGGCGATGACCTGCTCGAAACGCACAGCATCGATGATAACAAGCACGTTCGGAATGGAAGAAGGCTCCACGCAGCGCACCCCCATCGTACGTATGTAGTGCGCCATGGTTCGCAACACAGGTTCAATCGTCGAAGAACTGTACTGCTCCAGCGGCCGCACCGCAATTTGGTCCAGATCGCGCAGCGCGTGCAGCAGCAAATCGTCTACAAGCACAGCCATCTTGCTTGTATTGGCATGCACCACCTCCAAGTAAGCCATCACACTCGGCAGATCGGGGCAGATGCCTTCACGAATCGCATCGATGTAGGCTTTGATGGTCGCCAGCGGGGTTTTTAAATCATGGGACAGATTGGAAATGAGTTCCTTGTGCGACTGGCTGTGCGAGGCTTGCTGCATATGTAAATTGCGAATTTCTTCACGCATGAGATCAAATACGGCATAGACTTCGCCGACCTCGTTTTTGCTTGTCCATTCGGCGCGCTGCTCGTAATCGCCCTTCAGGATGGCTTCCGCATAGGGCTTGAGCCCGGCAACAGGCTCAACCAGATCCCGCTGCACCCGGCGTCCGGTGGCGAAGAGTACATAAAGCAGCGTCAAAAGTGCCAAGGAAAGCAAGGTCCATGGCACAACGAGTAGCAAGCCGGAAGAAGGGATGGCCGCGGTCGCTGCAGATGCAGGGACGGAAAACTGCGCATAGCCTGCGAAGGCGTTGGTTCCGGCACCCAGCAGCGGAAATGCCAGGTGGTAATCGGGCGGGTCGCCGTCGGACATACGCAGCGTATAGTCCAGTTCAAAGCGCGGATGAATACGGCGTACCGATGAATCATCGCTGTCATATATCATCGTTCCGTCAGGAAGCACGACCTTAAGGCCGATCCGTGTTTTTTGACTCCAGCCGTTTAATTTCTCTCGAATCGGGGCATCGGAAAGGAGCAATTCGGCAAACTCGTTCTCCAAGTCATGGACGATCGTATTGGTCAGCAAGCGAATGTGGTTGACGATGGAGGACGAAGCAGGCTGCTTCGAGGGCCAAGCGAGCCAAACGACGGACAGCAAAAGTACAAAAAGAGACAGGCATGCTACCCAGAGTCTTCTTGCATACCATGGTTTCCAGTGCATAAAAGTCTACTCCGTTTCATCGGGGTCGAATTTATAACCTACACCCCAAACCGTCGTGATATAGGCGGATTTGATTCCGCTGCGTTCCAGCTTCTCGCGGAGCCGCCGAATGTAAACCGTGATCGTATTATCCTCGACATAAGCGGAGTACCCCCACACCTGATCCAGCAGCTGTGTTTTGGTAAACACTTGGTTCGGGTTGGATGCGAGAAAATAGAGCAGGTCGAATTCCTTCGCGGATAATGCAATTTCCCGTTGTCCGGCCATGACCTTGCGGGCGCCTTTATCAATCGATAACGTGCCGAATCGCAATAGCTGTTGTGTTGTTGCCTGGAGTTTCGGGTCGGCCATTCTGCGCAAATGCGCCTGAACCCGGGCGACCAGCTCACTGAGCGAGAAGGGCTTGGTCATATAATCATCGGCGCCGAAACCCAAGGCAAGCACTTTGTCCGTGTCGCTGCTGCGAGCGCTTAAAATAAGTATGGGCGCAGAAGTCAATGTACGAAGCTCGCGGCATACTTCAATTCCGTCAGCGTCAGGCAGCGTCAAATCAAGAATGATAAAATCCGGCTGCCGGTTACGGACTCCCTGCAATCCGTCCCTCGCATTCTCCGTGATGAACGTGCTGAATCCCTGGACACACAAATAATCGTTCACAATGCGCGAGATATCCCGCTCATCTTCAATAATCAGTACCGTTTTAGGAGATTGCATGAAAAAGTCGCCCCTGTTCCGTATGCTTTAAATCGTGAATCCATTATAGCACGGGTCGGATTTAAGCATAGGGAAGATAAGGAATATCCCCCTGGATAACCCTGTCGCTATTTTTAAGTTAGCTGAATGCATGCCTACATGTATCTGGAACAAGGAAACCCCCGGTCTGGAATAAGACCGGGGGTTGAGCGGTTGGATGCTTTGATGATCGACAGCATCCTCCCTATGATAGGCATGGATTTCAGTGAGAGTATTACTTCACGTTATCCTTAAGCGTGGAAACCCAAACCTCAACGCCGTCTGAATGACGAGTGGACTGGTGAGAAACCGTTGCTTCCTGAACATCGCCGAAGCCCCAATGGGTTTCTGCTACATCAGGGAAGAGCGGCTCCAATCCCGTCAAAGGTCCACGGTATAACGCTTTGTTGATCAACGTGACGGCTTCAACACGCGTTATGCGGTTGTTAGGCCGGAACGTGTTTCCAGGATAACCGGATAGCAAATTGTTGCGATATAATGCCTCAATGGATTCGGCAGCCCAGCTTCCTTCGATGTCCGTAAAATGGATATTCACGGAAGCCGATGTGTCCAGATCCAGGAAACGGGCCAGCACCGCAGCCAGTTCTCCGCGAGTGACTGGTGCATCCGGACGGAACGTATGGTCTGCGTAACCGTTGAAGTATCCTTGGGATACCGCGATTCGAATGTAATCGGTCGCCCAATGTCCTTTTCGAATATCGTTAAAGCTCGAGTTCGCGTGACCTGTGGTTTTCTCCGACAGACGAGCAACGATTGCAGCGAGCTCGGCCCGGGTCAAGGTATTGGACGGTTGGAATTTACCGTTAGGGAACCCGAGAATATAACGCTGATGCTGGAGATCGCCGAACCGGTCAGAGAATACTTGAACATGGACGCTATTGGATTTTTTGCTGCTACCTGCCGTAAGCTGTCCGATGATTTCATATTGAATCTCTTTGGCTGCAATCTGTCCCCACTTGATGTCCAGTTTGAAGCTGCCGGTGCTTCCGGCAGGGAGATGAGCCACATTCCAGGTTACGGTTCTGCCATCAACCTTTCCGCCGTGAGCATTCACGACTTCGGCGCCTTCAGGAAGGGTGACTTGAACCGATGCATCACGTAATGCCGCGTTGGTACGGTTAGCGTAATCGACGGTAATGGTCGACTGCGTGCCTTCTTGGACTTGCTTCTTGTCCGTGGACAGGTTCAATGTCACATCGCCCTGCTGACTTGAAGGTGGCGTTGATGGAGAAGAACCTGATCCAGATGAATCCCCGCCATTACTTGAGGACGGCACTGGCTGCATAGCAAAGTCAAATGCGATAATGCTCTGTCCCACATGGATGATCCCGTCTTGGATATAACTGTCGGAACCGTTAACGGCTGGAGCATTCGGTTTGGAAACCCGAGTGTCATAAGTGTAATAGCCGCTTCGTTTCGCGACGATGTAATAATCGCCTTCCGGATATACCATCCATGCATATTCGCCAGCCGCGTCGGAAATCTGCGGATTGGCATTTTGGTTAGGCGCAAACCCAGCCAGTGCAGGCAAGGATACGAGTGTGTTCGGCACCCGTCCTTTCTGACGGTTCAGCGCAGTGTCAGCCCAATACAATTGAACGTCCGCGCCGCTAATCACTTTTCCTGTCGATGCATCCGTGATGATGCCGTATGGATCTATCAGGGAGTATACGATCGCGGTCTGTCCGTCTTGGGTCATATCCACGTCCAAGATGGAAGCAGGACCTGCCAATACCGTTCCATCCGCCAGTTCAAGCTGGTAGGATATTTGGTATTTCCCCGGCGGGACTTGATCCAGCGAGAACGTTCCGTCATTGGCTACGTTGAGCGGCTGCTTAAAGCTGCTGCCGTTCAAGCCTTGAAGCAGTGCAACGGCTTTTCCGCTGCCGAGGATATCCCCGATGGTGTCAGGGTTGGATGCTCCGCTGGCGGAAGCAACAAATAATTGACCTCTCAGCAGGTTCGAAGGTTTGATCGTTTGGCCAGGTTGTACAGTGCCGATCGTAACCTCTTTGGTTTGCGTCAACGTGACGTCACGCCCTCCGATTTGAACCGGAGTTTCGATATTCAGCTCGTAGGTATAGTTGCCGCGCGGAACCGGAATCTGGTATGAGCCGTCCTCGCCGGTCGTTACCTCAGCCGAAAAATCAGGGATTCCGTCGTTGTTGAAATCGGATTCCACGGTAATTTTTGCGCCTGCTACCGGTTTGCCGGTAATTTGATCCACAACGATGCCGTCAATGGCGGCAGGGAAGTAATGTACGCCCTTGCTTGCTTGAACGGTTGTGCCTGTGCCAGGATCCTGTATCTCTGCCACAACGATGTCGTATAACGGCGTCGTGTCCGTTAATACCGCAGGTTCGTATGTCCATACGGCAATCCCTTCTTCATTGGTGGTCACCGTCTTGGTTTTACCGGAATCATATGTGATGACCACGGGCACACCAGGAACCGGGTTGCCCTTGGAATCAGTTGCCTTAGCGGTAACCGTGACCGGAGACTTCCCGTCAGCCAATACGCCTTCAGGGGTCACCGTTACATCCAGGTTGTAAGATAATGCCTGATCATGAACATGGACGGTTTGCGTGACGGATTTTCCGTCATGCGTAGCCGTGATGATGGCCGTGCCTAGTGCTACGGCGGTAACGACGCCATTGGCATCGACCGTGGCCACTTTATCATCGGAAGATGTATAGGTGGCTTTGCCTGTTACATCCTGAATGCTTTCATCCAAGGAAACCGCCGTTACCTTAGGCGTGTGCTGATCACCGGTTTGCAGCGTGACGCTTGCCGGATCGATCAACAGATCGCGCAGGCCGGAGGCCGGCGTGGTTACTTCCACGGGCGGCGAAGCAGGGGATTCAATGCCGTTGCTGACGGCTTTGATGACATAGCTTTGCTTCGTTTCCGGCTTCAGGCCGGACAACACATAGCTAGTGCCTGTCACTCCGTCGGCGATCAGCTGTCCGTTGGCATCATAGATATTGTACGTTTGAGCGCCAGGGACGGCGGTCCACAATAACTCGGCCCCAGTTGCATGCACGTGTTCGGCCCTTAATGCCGGAGCATCAATGCTTACTTTAATGACGGACTGCACGGTTTTGCCGTTATATACAGCATCAATTACGGTGGAGCCCGCTCCGACCGCCGTTAAGAGACCGTTCTCGTCAATGATGGCTACCTTAGGGTCATTAACCGTAATAACGGTCCCGGGATCCAGGGTAACATCATGCTTCGTTCCGTCGGAATATACCGAAGAAACCACGGTTTGATGCGTCGTACCCGCCTTTAAATCGTAAACGTCCTTGTCCAGCGTAAGCCCCAAATCCACGGGGAGTTGTACGGAATTGGACGGGATCGATTCGGTTATCCCTTCGTCAGTAACGATGACGGCCGTCACCGTAAATTGACCGGGCTGATCCGGCGTGACACCGCTGACGAGGTAGTTCGGCGTCGTAATGTTCGAGTCGAGGAGAACGCCGTCTTTATACAGATTGTAGTAGGTCGCGCCCGTCACCGTATTCCATGTCAGCGTGTTGGCTTGATCCGGGGTAGTTCCCCGATTGAGGGAAGGGGCGTCCGGAATCTGTACGGTAGCGTAGGCTCCCCCGACCGTGACCACTGTGACCGTTCCCGATGGTGTATCGGTACCGAAGTCTAAAATCGTTGTTGCCTGCCCTTGATGGTTGGCCGTATGATCGGCAACAACGGGAGCCCCTTTTTCCGAAGAGAAAGTTAACGGTGCCCCCTCTACAGGGTCGCCGTTGTAATCGAGCGCTGTTCCCACCAATTGATACTGGCCAGGTTGACCCGTAGGAATGGCTTGGAGCTTAACTTGAGTTGGCGCTTGTTTGTAGGCATAGTCTGGATTTGCCGTATCGATCGGCTCGAATTCGTTCGTGAAATACCATCCGAGAATATCATGGGTTTCCATCGAGCCGCCGGTGGCGGAGGTGAATCCCGCATAAACGCCGGGATATCCATCAAAGATTTCGTCCAGGTCGATGTTGCCTGTTTCCAGAACGGGAGTTGTCGGACGTGCAGCATCCTTGCTCAGGTAAACCTTAACAACCTTGGTCTGTCCATCGTAGTCGATCCAGGAGTATAGATCTTCTCCCCCAGACAGCGTAATGCCATTGAGGTTCGTTGTATGCCAATCGGGATTGGTATTGTTCACACTACCGTTTTTTGCAAGTCCGATGTAGTTAGCGGATGGATCGTTAACCGGACTCGGGTTCTGGTATGTATCATACTTCACCGCAAAGCTGGGTTTGATCCCGCCGTAACCAATGCCCACACCGACTTCCCCCGCACTGTTGGATTGGGCCTGAATGGTAAAGGTGATGCCGTCGGCAGGAGAGTTGGTACGATTGTCTCCGTTCAAGCGGAATTTGAAAAAAGTGCTGAAGGAATAATTGTTGCCCGCGGCGATCAGCTTTTTGTTGAAAGCCGTACCGAACTGGTTTCCTTGTGCCTCGGTCAGACGCAGGATATCGCGTCCTTTACTGTCTTGCATCACTTTGGCTTGGCCGTTCAGCGAGAATAAATCGACTTGCTTGGAATTGCTGAAATTATCAAGTTTATAGGTGACCCATTTGTCCTCGGGTGCCGCCGCCGCAGAGGCTGGTGCCGTCAAAGGCTGAAACGTGGCAACGAGCATACAGATCACCATAAACAAGGATCCGAATTTTCCGGATTTTTTCATGAAAATGATCATCCTCCTTCTTTTTGATTTGTGTGTCGACATGTACTTGCATCTCAAGCGAACCTGCCCCAAGGCGGCCTTCTTGACATGGAAGAACATATTTTGACAAGCGGATATCAGAATAACAAAGCATGCTCTACAAATTCTCTACAATAGCTACACAGGTTCTCTACAAATGCTCCACTCTAAAAAGATGCGGGCGTGCGCCTCGTTCGTAATATCCTTCAACCAGAATCTTATTGCTTTAATTGATACAGCAGCTGGCGAGAGATCGCAGGAGAAGCTCAGGATTTGCCCCATGCAGCCAGCTATCAGCCAAATAAATGTTCATTGACAGCATGAATCAACATTGTGTACACTTTTTTTATTCCGACTGTTCAGTATAAATAAAATCAAGATGTCAGGTGAGAAATGATGCCCAAATTGGGAATGGAACAAAAGCGCAGGGCAGACGTCATTAACGCCACGTTAACCTGCATCAGCTTGCATGGAATCGAAGGGATGACGCTGGATAAGGTTGCCGAGTATGCGAACTGCTCCAAGGGAGTGGTCACTTATTATTTCAAGAATAAGGATTTTTTGACGACCGAAGCCTTCAAGTCGTTCCTGGCCTACTATGGGCTAAAGATCGAATCAGGCATTGAACCTGCCATGTCAGCCGAGGAAATGATGGAGGTTGTCCTGCAGCATATGCTCCCTCCGTACAGCGAGGACACGGATCAGAAGCTGAATGTTTCGCAGCTAGACGGAGTCGATAAGATGTTTATCCCCTATGAGGATCAAGGCAAGCTCTTTGTGCAGTTTTTTTCAAAAGCCATGCTGGACCGTCATTTGCAGGAAGTTGCATCCAAGAGTTACGAGCGCGATCTCCAAGGCATCGCCAAGATTATGGAATACGGTAACCGGACGGGGCAGATGTCGGTTGAAGATTCCCATAGTGCGGCATATGGCTTGATGGCGATGGTGATTGGCCTGAGCTTCTTTAGAGTAGCGAAGGTTCCGCCCGACAAGGACGAGGATAACCGGTACATATGTGAGGATTATGTAAGAAGACTTATCAATAGAGGAGGAGTTTGATGAATATCACGAAGGTTGAAACCGATGGAAGAACGATTGCTGTCGTAAGCGGCAGCGAGGTATTGATTAAGGATGTCCAGTCGGCCCTGGATCTCATGGCCACCGTCCAATATGAAACGGACAGCCGCCGCATTGTGATGGATCAATCGTTGATAAGCGAGTCTTTCTTCGATTTGAAGACGCGGCTTGCAGGCGACATTCTTCAGAAGTTTATCAATTATCAGGTGAAAATTGCGATCATTGGAGACTTTTCGGTTTATCCAAGCCAAAGCCTTCAAGATTTTATATACGAATGCAATAAGGGCCATGATTTCTTTTTCTTGCCCAGTGAACAAGAGGGGATCGAACGTTTAAGCCAATGGAGCAACTAAGTAGCGAATACGGGAGGAAGATCGTTGCCGGTATCTGGGCTTGATCCAAAAGAGGTTTCGATGGTGAACATTCCAGCAGGCGCAGTTCAATTAAGGGACGACCGTATAAAGTCCTCGTGGACGGTGGAAGTGCCTGCATTTCAGCTTGCATCGGTCCCTGTAACGAAGGCGTTGTATTTCTCAATCATGCCAAAGACATCCGGATGCGATGATTTGATGGAGTCCCCGGTCGTGAATATATCATGGCATGAAGCGATTCTCTTTTGTAATATGTTATCTCGGCGCGAAGGCCTGAACGAATGTTATTCGTTAACGGATGACGGTGAATCCGTCGTTTGTCACAAGGAGGCGGACGGCTACCGCCTTCCGACGGAAGCGGAATGGCAATACGCGTGCAAAGCCGGGAGTCTTGGCTACCGTTACGGAGAGCTTGACGACATCGCTTGGCATGGAGGGAACTCCGGAGGCGTCCTGCATGAGGTGGGCAAAAAGCGGCCGAATGCGTGGGGGCTTTACGATATGCTCGGAAACGTATGGGAGTGGTGCTGGGATCTTTACGATCCGAATGTATACGGCTCCTACAGAGTATTCCGCGGAGGGAGCTGGGCCGAAGAAGCCAGAGGCTGCGGAGCGACATGCCGCCGCCGCAGCCACCCGACGTTTCGGATTGAGGATCTCGGGTTTCGTTTGGCGAGATCGATATCAAGAAAAAGATAAGGCTGATCCGTTAGGGTCAGCTTTTTTGATTGTGCAGCACCTCCCGAATTTCCATCAAACCCATCGAAATACCACGGCTGTTTCCAAGATGGCTATAGAAACTTAGATGCCCCCATTCATATTTCCCTAATTTTCCAATGTTACATAATCTGACGCGACTGGACCTCGTAAAATTGCGTATAGACAAGGCTGGAAGACATCAGTAAGATGGGGTTTAACTTTTTGCGGGAGGTGTAGGGAGTTCAAGGAGTCAAGGGTTGAATTGCCGTAGTGTTGATCAAAAACCAGGAATTTCAAGGGATAAGGGGGATTCGAAGATGGTGAATGGACCAACATTCAACAATCCGATCGTAGAGCAGGCAGCCGATCCTTGGGTATGGAGGCATACGGACGGCTATTATTACTTTATGTCGACGAAACGCGATCATCTGGAGCTGACGCGATCCGCAACCTTAACGGGCCTTGCGGAAGGACGGAAGAAAACGATCTGGGCTCCGGAACCCGGGGGAAGGTACAGCCATAACCTATGGGCACCGGAAATTCATCGTTTGGACAACAAATGGTACATCTATTTCACGGCGAATGACGGAGGAGGGGATGAGTCCCGCCAAATATGCGTGCTGGAGAACGCCGAGGCTGATCCGATGGAAGGACAATGGGTATGGAAAGGCGCGCTGCCGACTCCGGTCCCCGGCTTGGACGGCACGGTTATGACCCTAGGCAACCAGCTATATTTCCTGTATGCCGGATATGGCCATTTCCCGGATTACGGGTCCGCGATCTACATCATGCGCATGTCGAACCCTTGGACATTGACGGGGGACCATGTATTGCTTACGGCTCCGACCCTGTCTTGGGAAAAACAAGGCGGAATGGCGATTAACGAGGGACCCGTCATTCTCCGCCGGAACGGTCGCATCTTTATGGTGTACTCGGCCAGCACCACCTGGTCGGAGGATTATTCGCTGGGCATGCTCACGATGGAAGAAAACGGGGATCCGATGAATCCGAAATCCTGGACCAAATCGATGCAGCCCGTATTTTGCAAAAGCGTGGAAAACGGAGTGTACGCTACCGGTCACAATAGCTTCACGCAATCGCCGGATGGCAAGGAGGATTGGATCGTTTACCATGCGCTGCCCGCGCCTGGCGTCGAGACGGCCTTGCGGTCGACCCGCATCCAGAAATTCGGCTGGAAGCCGGATGGAACTCCGGATTTCGGCGTACCGGCTGCCGAGTCGGATGCCTTGGCCAAACCGTCCGGAGAATAATATATGCGGATTGTAAGCGAATAACCATAGGAATTGATCTATATAAACCCCCATTTATTACAATATATCTGTAATAAATGGGGGTTTGTTACGAAAAGATGCACATGTATGACGAGAGCCGCAAAAATATATAAAAAAAAACGAAATTTCATGAAAACTCCTTAATTCAAAAGGGATTTTTTTTATCTCATTATTCTCGTTATTCTCATTATCAAAGTGTATTTTTGGATCACATACAAATTTAGTTACGAAAATTATGTATGAAAGCGTTGACAATATAGCGGTGTATGCTTATACTTCGGTTAAAGATACAGAATAATTGTATTAAATGGATGTGCAACAGCTGCCAGTCTCATCAATTTCACATGTGAAAGGGGATCCATATCCAATGGCCATGATGAAGAGGATTGTGTCAGGGCGGAGGTGCTTAGACCGCGAATGACCCTTGTCATGCATCAGCCTGAAAAGACATGAAGCATTGAACCATGAAGCGAAGCAGATGAAGCAGAAACGGGATTTTGCCAATTCGAAGCGACGAAGGTTTTCAAAGACACGAAGATGCATGACACAAGGAGACACTAGCTTCGAAGGATTAAAAAAGACAGATTAAAGCTTAAAACCGGACGCCCCCTGGATAACGACGGCATATGGATCCTCTATGGCGCAGCGGCGGGGTGCTCGCAATTATTCATATCATGGGAGGTTAAGCATGAACGGAACGATGAAGCGTTTTTTCACTTTGTTATTCATATCCATCCTGATTATATCGACGGTAACCGCTTGCAGCGGCAAGGCAAACGACAAGCCTGACAACACCGTAACCCAAGAGGAAGAAGTAGAGAAGAATGAGGTGACGTTCGAGGATATCAGCGGCGATATACGCGGAAATAAAGCACCGACGCAGGAGCAAATCGATGAGGTCAACGGCACGCTGAACGATACATACCTCGGAGATGTATTTGACGAAGTTATTCCAAGCGATTATTCCGCATATCCGGTTAAGGGCGATGTGGTGCTGGATGTTTGGATGCCTGCCAACTCCAACATCCCGGATATGAATAATCACTTGGTTCAGAAGCAGGTGGAGAAGCTCACCGGCATCAAAGTGAACTTCATTACGCCGCCGGTCGGACAGGAAGCCGATGCCTTTACCTTGATGATTTCCTCCGGCGAGCTGCCGGACATCATTATTGACCCGGGCCGTTATCCGGGAGGCTTCGAAGCAGGGGTCAACGATGGCGCTTACCTTGATCTCACCGACCTGATGGAAAAGCACGCTCCGAATTATACGGCATGGCGCAACTCGGACGAAACGAGAAGAAAAACGACCGTGACCGACGACGGCAGGCTGCTGGGCTTCTACGGCATCGCGCCGTATTCCGAATGGACCTGGTTCGGGATGCTGATCAAGCAGGAGGCGCTGGACAAGACGGGACTTCCAGTCCCGAACACGATAGACGAATGGTATGAGTTCCTGCAAAAAAGCAAGGAAGTCGGATATAAGGCGCCGCTGAATTACGGCTCGACGTACGGCCAAATTTTTACCGGCATTATTAATGGCGCATACGGCGTCTGGGATTGGACCTTCGTGGACGAGAACGGCAAGGCTGCTTGGGGGCCGGCACAGCCGAAAGCCAAGGAATATCTCGCAACGATGCAGAAGTGGAACAAGGAAGGCCTGCTGAATCGGGACTGGGCTACCGCCGATTTCAATCAACGGATGGCCAGCGCGATTTCCGACGATACGGCCGTGATGATGGATTCCCCGGATACGATGTGGAGCTACTGGAAAGTGCAAAACGACATTGATTTCGTGGGCGCACTGAATCCTGTTCTGAATGAAGGGGACAAATCCGCGACCACCTACAAAAACTTCAAAAGAACCGGAACCAGTGCAGCCATCACGACCCAGAGCAAAAATGTCGAAGCCGCCATGGCATGGCTCGATTTCAACTATTCCAAGAAAGGCTGGGAGCTGATCAACTTCGGGGAGTACGGCACCGTGCACTTGGTGGATGAGCAAGGCATGCCTTATTATCCGGAAAATAGTTATATGTACAATGATCCGGACGGTCAGCCGGTAGACGTCACGCTTTGGAAATACCGCTGGCATAGTTGGCCGAATATCCGCGACGAGCATAATGCCAACCCGTTGATCACGGCGAAAGGCAGCTATTCCGGAGATATTCGTCAGGACTGGACGGAGAACATGGACACCAGCATGGCGATGCCGCCGATCACGTTTACGAAAGAAGAAGCCTCGCGCGAAGCCGAGCTTGGGAACCAGCTGTCCACGCTGCGCGGAGAATATTTCGCGAAGATCATCATGGGCGAATTGCCGGTCGATGCTTACGATAAATTTTTGAAGGAAGCGCAAAGCATGGGGCTGGACGAATTCTTGAGTCTCCATCAGGCAGCCTTGGATCGGTATAACCAACGATAGTTTTCATAATAAGAACAGGTGGTTGATTCATGGAGATTTTACGGAAAAACAGGGGAATAGACCATGTCCGGACACCCTCGGAGCCCAAGAATACCAAGCGCTTGATTCAAAAGGACCTGAAAAAGAACTGGTTCGTTTATCTGATGGCCCTTCCCGTCGTGGCGTGGTTCTTGATCTTCTGCTACGGGCCGATGTGGGGCGTCATGATCGCATTCAAGGATTTCAAGCCTTTGCTGGGCTTCGCGGACAGCGATTGGGTGGGCTTCAAGCATTTCATCGATTTTTTCTCAGGACCCTATTTTTGGAGAGTCGTCAAGAATACGCTCCTGCTGAATGTATGGGGAATCGTCTTCGGATTTACGGCACCAATCATCCTGGCCTTGCTGCTGAATGAAGTCCGTTCTTCCAAGTTCAAGCGGACCGTGCAAACCATCACGTATATGCCGCATTTTATTTCACTGGTGGTCGTGTGCGGGATCATTCACATCTTTACGTCCAATGAGGGAGTTGTTACGCAACTGCTTTCCTTCATAACGGGAAAAGACTATTCGTCTCTTCTCGGATACTCCAATTTGTTCCGGCCGATTTATACCTTTTCCGGAATCTGGCAGAGCATCGGCTGGGACAGCATCATTTACCTGGCTGCGATGAGCTCCATCGATCCTTCGTTATATGAAGCAGCCGATATCGACGGGGTCGGCAGGGTAAAAAAAATGTGGTACATTACACTGCCTCAGATCAGCCCGGTCATCATCATTCTGTTTATCTTTGCGATCGGCGGATTGATGGCTTCCGGCTACGAGAAAATTATCCTGCTCTACAATCCTTTGATCTACGATACGGCGGATGTCATCGCTTCCTATGTTTACCGAAGGGGCTTGAGGGAAGCGAGCCTGAGTTATTCCACTGCCGTCGGCTTAGTAAGCTCCATCGTCAATTTCGGGCTGTTATGGATGACGAATACCATCGTGAAGCGCAGATCTGAATCCAGCTTATGGTAAGAGAGAGGGAAGGTTATGGAGGAAATCAAGCAACTCAAGGTGAAACGAAGCAGGAAGCATAAAAGCATCGGGGACCGCGTATTCGACTTTACGAACTATACGCTGTTAACCGCTTTAACGTTGGTGTGCTTTTATCCCATATTGCATATCTTGTTCGCTTCCGTCAGCGATCCCGGCGCTTTGGTGGCTCATCGAGGGGTATTGTTCAAACCGCTGGGATTCACGCTCGACGGGTACAAGCTGGTGTTTAAGGACAACAGCCTGCTCAGGGGATACCTGAATACGATCATTTACGTTGGACTGGGCACCTTGGTCAATATGGTCATGACGATATTGGGCGCTTACGTGCTGTCCAGGCGGGACTTGTATTTCAAGAATTACATCATGGTCATGATTACGATCACGATGTTCTTTGGCGGAGGGCTGATTCCCTGGTTCCTGTTAATGAAGGACATCGGCCTGTACAACAATTTGTGGGCCATGATTCTGCCGACCGCTTTAAGCACATGGAACATCATCATTCTAAGGACCGGATTCCAATCGATTCCGAGAGAGCTGGAAGAAGCGGCACTGATCGACGGCGCAAGCCAAGCCAACATCCTGATCACGGTCATCCTGCCGCTGTCGAAGGCGACGCTGGCCGTAATCTTCCTGTACTATTTGGTCGGCAATTGGAACTCCTGGTTTAACGCGATGGTCCTGCTGAAGGACAGGGAATTGTTCCCCTTACAGCTGCTAATGAAGGAAATCCTGGTCGCCAACGATTCAACGGCCACCACGATCGGCAGCGCGGGCGGGGTCGTCATTAACAGCGCCCAGAGCTCGACCGCGTTCCGGGAGCTGGTTAAATATTGCGCGATCGTGGTTTCGACGGTGCCTATATTATTGGTGTATCCGTTCCTGCAAAAGTATTTCGTAAAAGGCGTTTATGTCGGTTCGATCAAAGGCTAGGCGTTCAAACAAGCAGATAGAGAGACTGAATCATTAGGAGTGAGCAGCATCTTGACGACAGAAGTTAGCAAGGCACAAACGGTTCGCAGCGAATATCCAAGACCCCAGTTTCAGCGCAAAGAGTGGTTAACCCTCAATGGTGAATGGGATTTCAGTTTTGACGATGAAGCCATCGGCGAGGATGCAGGGTGGCATCAGGCGGAAGCGCAGGCTTCCTTTACGAGGAAGATCAACGTTCCCTTTACGTTTCAGAGCAAGCTGAGCGGCATCGACGACCCTTCCTTTCATGATGTCGTGTGGTACCGCAGAACGTTCGAAATTCCGCAGGACTGGAACGGAAAGAGGATCGTGCTTCATTTCGGCGCCGTGGATTATTTGGCCAAAGTGTGGGTAAACGGGCACTTGGTAGCCATGCATGAAGGCGGGCATACCCCATTCCAGGCCGACATTACGGCTTCGCTCGTGAAAGGAAGCAACACGCTCGTGCTGCGGGCGGAAGATTTCAGCCGCGACGTCACCCTGCCGCGAGGCAAACAATACTGGCTTGAGCATTCGGCAAGCATCTTCTACACCCGTACGACCGGCATCTGGCAAAGCGTGTGGTTGGAGCCGGTATCCCCGGTACACTTGGGCAAAACGATGATGACGCCCGATATCGACCGCAACGAAATTCGCATCCGGACCTTCCTTGAAGGCTACAAGGCGATGGAGGACGAGGACCTCAAGCTGCAGATCACCGTATCCTATCAGGGCGAGTGTGTTGCCGAAGATCAATATGCCATTCGAAGCGCAGAGCAGCTGCGGACCATCGGCCTGAACGATTTTACGGAACATGGCCTGGGACGCCTGTGGAGTCCGGAGCATCCGAACTTGTATGCCATCGAATTCCGCCTTGTTCAGGATGGAGACGTCGTTGATCAAGTATCCAGCTATTTCGGGATGCGGAAGGTATCGATCGAGAACGGCAAACTGTGCCTGAATAATCGCCCGTATTTCCAGCGGCTGGTGCTGGATCAGGGTTATTTTCCCGAGGGAATCCTCACGGCGCCGTCGGATGAGGCCTTGAAGCGCGACGTGGAGCTGGCAAAGGAAATGGGGTTCAACGGCGTGAGAAAGCACCAGAAAACGGAGGACCCCAGGTTCCTGTACTGGTGCGACAAGCTCGGCCTGCTGCTATGGAGCGAGGCGGCCAACGCGTACGAATATTCCGAGTCGTATGTTCGCCGTTTCACGGCGGAATGGCAGGAGATCATCGAGCGGGATTATAACCATCCCTGCATCATAACCTGGGTCCCGCTCAATGAAAGCTGGGGTGTTCCCAATGTGCAGATGGATAAGCGCCAGCAGCAGCATGGGCTCGCCATGTACCATCTAACGAAGTCGTTAGACGATAGCAGACCGGTTGTATATAACGACGGATGGGAGCATATGACCACGGACTTGGTCACCATTCACGATTATGAGAGCCGCCAGGAAGTGCTGGAAGAAAGGTATGCAACAGCCGCGTCCGCGGTGGAAGCCATGCCGGCGAACCGGAGAATATTCGTCGGCGGCGCATCCTATGACGGCCAGCCCATTCTCGTATCGGAGTTTGGCGGCATTGCCTTCAAGAAGAGCGAATGGGAGGGCTGGGGGTATTCCGGAGCCGAGAACGAGGAGGATTATCTGATCCGGCTCAAAGCCGTGGTGGATCCGATGTTCTCTTCCCCGGTGATCCAGGGATACTGCTACACGCAGCTGACGGACGTCGAGCAGGAAATCAACGGCCTGCTTACGTATGACCGTAAGCCGAAGGCGCCGCTCGAAACCATTCGCAAAATCATGACGGGACAATAGGAGGCACATGAAATGGGCGGGACGAATGCCTATGAAGGCGTATACCATAATGAGAAAGCCGTGTTTCTGCGGGCAGGAGCTTATGAAGCGGTCATGCTCCCGGATATCGGCGGTAATTTGATAGCGTTTCGGGACATCGAAAAGGGCTACCGGTTTCTGCATGAGCCGACGCCAGAGGAAATGCCGGCATTCAAAGCAAGGCCGATGATTCACGGCATACCGGTATTGTTTCCCCCGAACCGGTATCAAGATGGCCGGTTCCGGTGGAACGGCCAAGTCCATCAGCTCCCGGTCAATGAAGAGGCGACGGGGCATCATCTGCATGGATTCCTGTACAATATTCCATGGGTGGTGGACGAATACGGGCATACCGGACAGGAAGCTTATGTGACTGTATCTGTCCGCGTGGATGAACAGCATCCGGTATTCGGGCACTTTCCGTTCCGGTTCCACATTCAGCTTCGTTACGGTTTGAGCGATAAGGGGTTGTCCCAACGGGTAACGATCACCAACGCAGGCCAAGAAGCGATGCCGTGTTTGCTGGCGTTTCATACGTCCGTTAACGCGCCATTTGCCGAGGGGGGCGACGCCAGGGATTACCGCTTAAAGCTGACCGTCGGGAAGCGATGGGAGCTGGATGGGCGAATGCTGCCCACCGGCTCCCATCAGGAACTGTCCGCGAATGAACGGGCCATGCAAGGCGCCGGTGTTTATCCGTTCTTCGAAAGCATGGATAATCACTATACCGCCGAGCCCCAGAACGGAAGGAACCGGATGGAGCTTACCGATGAGGCCGGGAAGGTCACTCTGGTTTATGACGTGGGCACTTCCTACAAGCAATGGATGATCTGGAACAACCAAGCGACCGAGGGATTCTTTTGCCCTGAGCCGCAGATCAACCTGGTCAATGCCCCCAATATGGATATGCCTGCCGAAGAAATCGGCTGCTTCAGTCTCGGGCCGGACGAAATCTGGGAAGAGACCAGTCGGCTGTACGTAAAGAAAAGCCGGGGCTAAAGCCCAATTAACCATAATAAAAAGGAGTTCGACATGACTCAATTAACACTACCGCGTCCCGAATACCCACGCCCGCAATGGGTAAGGCCGCAATGGATCAATTTGAACGGTTCATGGCAATTCGAAATCGACCATGGCCGGAGCGGTAAGGAACGCGGGCTCCATGAACCGGTACATGAGCTGACCGGAACGATCACCGTTCCATTTTGTCCCGAAAGCAAGCTGTCCGGCGTTGAGTATAAGGATTTCATGGCAGCGGTCTGGTATAAGCGGGAGTTCGAGGTGCCCAAGGATTGGAACGGCAGAATTCTGCTTCACTTCGGGGCGGTGGATTATGAAACCGAAGTTTGGGTAAACGGAGTATCCGTAGGAACGCATCGCGGGGGATATACGCCTTTCGGTTTTGATATCACATCGCATGTGAATCCGGGCGGGAATATCGTTACCGTCTGCGCGGAAGACGATGTCCGTTCCGGACGCCAGCCGCGCGGGAAGCAAAGCGGACGCTTCCATTCGCATGGCTGCGATTACACCCGTACGACGGGGATTTGGCAAACGGTATGGCTGGAGCAAGTGCCGCAGGCTTATATGTCCGACATGAAGCTGGTGGGTGACCCGGATAATGGGTGTGCCCACCTCGAGATTAAAATCGACGGAAACGCAGCAGGCCATAAACTGACCGCATCCGCCCTATATGAGGGGAATGCGGTAGGGAATGCAAGTGCTGTCGTATCCGGGCCGTCCGTCAAACTCACCATTCCGCTGTCGGAGGTCCATTTGTGGGAAACGGGTCAGGCCAGGCTGTACGATCTGGAATTATCACTGCAAGGAGATGGCCAGGCGAGCGATACGGTCCAATCATATTTCGGCCTCCGAACCGTCATGCTGGACGGCATGGCTTTCCGCCTCAACGGAAAATCCGTATTTCAGCGCCTTGTGCTGGACCAAGGCTTCTATCCGGATGGAGTCTATACGGCTCCAAGCGATGAGGATCTCCGCAAAGACATCGAAATTTCGATGGGACTGGGCTTTAACGGCGCCAGGCTTCACGAGAAGATATTTGAACCGCGCTTTCTGTATTGGGCGGACCGGTTAGGGTATCTGGTATGGGGGGAGCATGCGAATTGGGGGCTGGACATTACCACGGCCGAGGGATTGTCCCATTTCCTGCCGGAATGGCTCGAAGGCATGGAACGCGATTTCAATCATCCGGCCCTCATCGGCTGGTGCCCGTTCAACGAGACGTGGGACCGGGACGGAACCAAGCAAAATAACGATGTGCTGCGCATTGTATACGAGGTCACGAAGAAAATGGACCCGACGCGCCCCGTGATTGATACGAGCGGCAACTTCCACGTGGTGACCGATATATTCGATATCCACGATTATGACCAAAATCCGGAGACGTTCAAGCAGCGATATGAGCCGATGAAGAACGGTGGAGAGGTATACAACAGCTTCCCGAATCGGCAGCAGTATGGCGGTCAGCCTTATTTTATCAGCGAATACGGCGGCATTTGGTGGAATCCGGATCAGAAGGACGAGAAGTCTTGGGGTTACGGCGACAGGCCGACATCCGAAGAAGCGTTTCTGGAGCGTTATGCGGGTTTAACGAACGTGCTGCTGGACCATCCCATGATGTTCGGGTTCTGTTATACCCAATTGTACGACGTGGAGCAGGAAGTGAACGGATTGTACACCTATGATAGACGATCGAAATTCGATCCTGAAGTGATCCGCCGCATTAACGCCCGCAAAGCCGCGATAGAGGATTAAGCACCCGTTATGACCGGTATCTTGAAGTAGGCTTGTACCATGTTTGGTGTATGATTGCACATTATCCGAAAGGAACGTGACGAAAGGATGAAGGTGAATTACCGAAATAAATTATTGCTCACGATATGCGCATTTCTTATTCTTCCGATGGGTCAGGCGACGCATGCGGCCACGCTTCAGAACAACTTCTACAACGTGGTCATGCAGGATGGAGCGGATCCTTGGGTGTATAAACACACAGACGGCTTTTACTACTTCACGAAAACGACCGGCGGCAACGTGACGATATGGAAGTCCGCCCAGCTTACCACGGTGGATGCGGCTCCGACGAGGGTCGTGGAAACGGGCTGCTGCGGGATCTGGGCTCCCGAATTGCATTACATCAATGGCGCCTGGTATATCTACTATGCCAAGGATGACGGGGATAACGTCAACCACCGCATGTATGTCATGGAGAACACGTCGGCGGACCCGACGCAAGGAACCTGGCAGTACAAAGGCCAGATAACGGACCCGACAAACAAATGGGCGATTGACGGCACGGTGCTGCAGGTTAACGGTCAGCTGTATTTTATCTGGTCCGGCTGGGAAGGGGACACCAATGTGCGGCAGAATCTGTACATCGCCCATATGAGCAACCCTTGGACGATTGATTCAAGCCGCGTCGAAATTGCGAGGCCTACGCACAGTTGGGAAACGAATCATTCCCCGCATGTAAACGAAGGACCCCAGGTGATTGTACGCGGCGGCGTCATCAGCTTGGTGTACTCGGCAAGCGGAAGCTGGACCAATGATTATTGCCTCGGCCTGATCACGGCAAGCACAACCAGCGATTTGCTGGATCCGGCTTCATGGACCAAACGCAGCCAGCCGATATTCAAGTCCGGCAACGGGCTGTACGGCCCGGGCCACCATTCGTTTACCAAGTCACCCGACGGTACGGAGGACTGGATGCTATACCATGTCGCCAAATATAACAACGCGGGATGGAACCGTGAGGTCCGAGCGCAGAAATTCACATGGCACGCCGACCATACGCCGAACCTCGGCGTGCCGGCGAATCCGAATGCTCCGATAGCGCTGCCTTCCGGCGAAGCGGCGCACACCCGTTACGAAGGTGAGGAGGGAACGTTCGGCGGCGTCGCCTATGCATCCCAAAGCCCTAACGGCTCGGGAGGCATGAAAGCGGGGCATATCGATACGCCGGAGAGCTACGTGGAATTCTCGGTGCATGCCCCGTCCGCAGGCGACTACATTTTGCTGGCCCGCACAGCAAACGGAACGGCCGGAGGGAATTGGTCCCATCTTATGCTCAGCGTGAATGCCGGAACGGCCGACAAATTCCATATTACGAATAAAGGCTGGGAAAACTGGGGCTTGTCCACGGCGCGGGTCCAGTTAAAGGCCGGCGCCAACACGATACGTTTTTCAAAAGGCGAAGGATACGGAGAAATCGACTTCTTCGACATCAAGCCGGCGAATTAGGACCAGCGGATGGCTTAGTCAACCGAAAAATGAAGTGCTGCAAGCTCGATCATGGATGGCTTCCGGTTCTCCCGGAAGCCATTTCTGGCTAAGAAGGGACTGGTTTTCTTCGCCGCATCCAGGCTTATAAACTATGGCAAAATGCAGGGGAATTGCGGATGTAAGCCCTTGCAAGCATGATTGTTTTTCATTTCATTAAGAGATAAGATGAAAGGTAATGAATATGTTTAAAGGAGAGCGGATTTGTGCTGGAACTTGGTTTTAACGACCCGGAAAGACTGGTCACGGTAGCTCATGCCTTGTCAACGCGTTCTCGGGTGGATATCCTGAGGCTCTTGAATTCCAAGAACCTGAACATCATCGAAATCGCCGAGAAACTCAAACTTCCCGTTTCGACGGTGGCAAGCAACATCAAAGTGCTGGAAGCGGCCGAGTTAATCAATACGGAATTGCTTCCGGCTTCGCGCGGGGCCATGAAGGTGTGCAGCCGGAATTATGATGATATCCATATTGCGTTGAATCTGAAGAATTCGGTTCCTAAGGGAGTCACGCATGTCTATGAAGTCGATATGCCCATCGGCCATTACAGCGATTGCGAAGTGGCGCCTACCTGCGGAATGGCGAATGCGGACGGGTACATTATCAAGGAAGACGAGCCGGCGAGCTTTTACCATCCCAAGCACGTGAATGCCCAGATCATCTGGCTTCGCAAGGGATACCTGGAATACTTGATGCCGATGGATATTCCGGCCGGAGCACGAATCGAATCGCTGGAACTGTCCATGGAGATGTGCTCCGAGGCTCCCAATTATGATCATAACTGGCCTTCGAATATTTCGGTGTGGGTCAATGGCGTGGAGATCGGCATGTGGACAAGCCCCGGCGATTTCGGGGATCGCCGCGGCAAGCTGAACCCGAACTGGTGGTACGATTGGGCAACGCAATACGGGTTTCTGAAAATATGGCGCGTGGATAATGAGAAAACGACGCTGGATATGGAGAAGATATCGAGCGTTACTTTGGATCAGCTGAACATCGCTGCAAGCCCCAAACTGCGGCTGCGCATCGGCATCAAGCCCGATGCCGTGAATCAGGGAGGGCTGAATCTGTTCGGCCGCCAGTTTGGCGATCACGAACAGAATATCATCATGCAGGTGAAATATACGATGGATCAGGATGAGGAAGAGCTTTGATTAATGGCCGCAGGGTCAGTTGTCACCGAGCAATTCATAAATGGCAGTGCAGAGTTTTTTTCTGCACTGTCATTTTTTTATTTGCTCCTCGAATAATGTTCATTTCACACCCGCTCGCCATTCATTCTCTGACATGTTTAGCTGCTATAACAGGAAACTGTTCCAACATTTTCGGATTGAAGCAACCGATTATGGAGTTGTGACCGAGCAATCCGGGCTCCATGGTCAGGCATGCTCCTGCTTAAAATTTGAGACAAAAATGAAACATCGCCAATTTTTTAATATATTACACTAGTTATTGGATCAAAGCTCCTCAGCATCTGAAAGTGAAAAGCCTGTTGAATCATACTGAGATGGAAAATGGCTGACAGTGTCTCGTAAACACACCCGAACATACATGTCCTTCTGAATTTTTTACTATAGGGTGGAGTTCATGAAACACGTAATTAGTCCCGTTCGTCTCCGGGGAGGAAAGAACAAGATGAACAACAATCGACAACGGAAGCATAGCTTTTTGGTTTTCGTATTGACGGCAGTACTGATTTGGTTCGGTATGCCGCCTGTTAATGAAGTATCGGCAGAAGGTCCCGTAGGTCCGGTATCTTTAACCGAAGGTTATGGAAATGTGACTCTGCCTTCTAATGAAGGAGAAGTCGTGAAGGAGGAAGAGGACGGATCTGACGAATCTCTCTCAGCCGGAAAGGAAGAGGAGGTGTCTGCGCCGGATGATGGCGCCAAGCAAACAAAGGCAGACGATATCCGGGCGTTCGGCATATTTGCAGGCGGAGACGGCTCACTGGAGTCTCCCTACTTAATCGAGACAGCAGAGCAGCTGGACGCTGTCCGGAATAACCTTGAGGCCCATTACCTTTTGACTCATGATATTGATCTGTCAGGCTTTGCTTTGGTAGGTGGCTGGGAACCGATCGGGATTGATTCGGCCAGATTCAGTGGGACATTCGACGGGCAGGGGCATCGCATTACCGGATTGGGAATAGGTGCTCATTATTGGAGCCCCTTGGGTTTGTTTGGTTTTGTCGGTGACAGCGGAATTATTGAAAATGTCATTCTTGAAGACGTGAGGGTAGGCGTAGGAAGTTATTATCACGGAAGTTCAGGCGGGGCTGCTGGCATTAGCTACGGCACGATCCGAGAAGTGTATGTGACGGGAGCTGTAGAAGGATCCCATTATTCCGGCGGTTTGGCAGGAATGAACTACGGTCTGATTGACGGCTCCTCTTTTTCAGGGACGGTAGCAGGCTTAGTCGGCGTCGGTGGTCTGACAGGAGAAAATGACGGTGAAATGAGCAGATCCTATGCTTCGGCGCAAGTCTCTGGAGATGATAACGTTGGAAGCCTTGCAGGACGCAACGACGGCCGGATTCATTCATCATATGCCACGGGAACCGTGAATGGACGACAGTTCTCCGGCGGTTTGGTTGGCGTTAATTTGGATAGCGGCATGATTAGCGGCACTTACTTTTCCGGAACCATATCAGGAGCAGGCTACGGTATCGGGGGGCTGGTTGGGATCAACCATGGCTCGGTGGATTCATCCTATTGGAATACGAGTTCATATAATTCGGCCCTTCCTGATAACGGGATCGGAACGCCGGTGCCTGGGGACGAAATGAAGCAGTACGAGATATATGATCATTGGGATTTTGAGGATACTTGGTACCTCTATAACGGGCAGACGCTGCCGTTTCTTCAATGGGAGGATCCGTTTGAAAGAACAGTTGTCACGATGGATTCCCAAGCATTGGATGTTGGGGACAGTACTCAAATGGTAGTGACCGCTAATCATCAAAAACAGTCGTCGTTTATTGCAACGAACAACGCTGATTATGCTGTCAGTGAGGGGGAATCTATTGTTGATGTTGATCAAGAGGGACAGGTTACAGCGAAAGCTCCAGGGAAAGCGGTGATTAGCGTCTCGTTGCACGGCGAAACCACCCCGATTGAAGTAACTGTTCATCCGTATACTATCACAGGCGTCATGGAGCCCGATGCGTTAACTGTCGCTAACGGAACGCCCGTCGATGAAATAGGCCTGCCGGATACGGTCCAAGTGACGTTGAGCCCGGGTCAATTGAGGAAATCCGCTGAGGTGGAATGGAGCTCGGCGGATGAGAATCATCCTTATCAGGCTGCAATCCCAGGCATCTATGTCTTCACGGGCAGTTTGGTGAATTTAACGGAAGATATGGCCAATCCGGATGGTATGAAGACAACGATCCATATAACGGTGGGGCAAAGCTTTATCGTCAAGGTGAACGATATTCCAGCTATCCGGGTAAGCCACGGTACCCAAAAATCCTCCATTACTCTTCCTGAGCAGGTAGAGGTTAGATTAAGTCATGGTGGTACTGCCAAGGCAAATGTGATTTGGGACCATGAAGAACCGGCATATAATGGACTGCAAGCAGGTGACTACACTTTCAAGGGCTCCTTGGAGTTGCCGGAGGACGTTATCAACCCGGACCAATTACATGCAGTTGTTCATGTCACCGTTCTTGAAAAAAGCGGGGATGGAGGTTCAAGCGGAAGTAACGGCTCCGGGGTGAGCGGCGGGACAGATGAACTGCCGGACAACACATGCGTAAACGGAACGGAAGGAAAAACGATTCCATTTCCTAATGGTAGGATCATTATACCGAAGAGTGCTTGGAACGCGGGGTTTTGTCTCAACTTTAAGGTTATCCAGGACACTAGCGGGTTACCGTTATCTGAAACCGATCGGTTTGTTGGCCAAGTGATCGAAATTACGAAGAATTGGACTGGAGCTTTTCACAAAGAGGTCACCCTCAACCTGCAATTTGGAACCGATGCCATCAACCATGAAGAGGATGCCGTGAGTCTTTATTGGCTGGACGAAAAAACGAGCGAATGGATCGAACTAAAGAACATCAAAGTGGATTGGGACCAGAGGACCGTGACCGGGTCAATCGATCATTTGGCCAAATTTGCGGTGATCGCTACAACGGTTAAAAAAGAAGTCGATGTCAACCCTGAGAGAGATTTCACCGATCTTGATGGCCATTGGGCTAAGGACATGATTAACCAGGTGGCTCGAATCGGCGTAATTAGTGGTTATTTGGACGGCTCCTTTAAACCTGAACGTCCCATTAGCAGAGCGGAATTTGTATCCCTGCTCGTTCGTTCCCTCAACATGGAGGAGAGAAGCGGACATGTTTTCCCCGATTCTGATGGCCATTGGGCACAAGATATGATTGCGACAGCCCAAGCCTACGGGATCATCGAGGGATATACGGCAACGTACTTCGGAGTGAATGATCCGATTACACGTGAGCAGATGGCCGTGATGGTCATGCGATGGGCGGGATTATCCGCAGCGGAAGGAGCGCCGGCATTTATGGATCAGGATAGCGTTTCCTCATGGGCCCGTGAAGCGACGGCGGCAATGTCGGAGCAGGGAGTCATGACAGGCTATCCAGATGGCAGTTTTCTTCCTAAGAAAAAAGTAACCCGTGCTGAGGCCGTTGTCCTTCTCCTCCGAGCTATGGAATTGAAAAGGCCCGTACGAGACGGCCGTGTCATAAACTCGGGCGAGTTGGATGAACAGACGGCCGCTGCAAGCAAAGGACATTGAGAGCATACAGAATTTATTAATACCCGGATCGCGCGAAGAGCGTTGAACCGGGTATTTTTATTGTCCGCGATTCAAACCAATCATCTAACTAAGCCCGCCGGTCGTGAATCGGGTTTGAAGAAATCCATACACTCCGCCAAAGTTTGTTGCAGACAGCCTATTTTTCTCCCGGTTTACATTCCGTTTAAGTAGGGGTGTTACGATCCAAACATCATCTGTTAAGCGAATAGGAGGAGTCATAATGGAGCATGCAAACAGAAGGAACATGGAGTACAGCCCTGGCGACTTGGCTGTCGAGGCTTACGGGCTGGTCAAAACGTTCGGCGATAACCGCGCCGTGGACGGCGTGGATTTGAACGTGCGCGCCGGTACGATTTATGGCGTGCTGGGACCGAACGGCGCAGGCAAGACGACGACCATCCGAATGCTGGCCACCTTGCTAAAGCCGGATGCGGGTTCGGCCCGAATCTTCGGGCACGATGTGCTGACGGAATCGCAGATTGTCCGTCAGTTGATCGGAGTGACCGGCCAATACGCTTCGGTGGATGAATCGCTCAGCGCTACGGAGAATCTGATCATTTTCTCCCGCTTGTTGGGGCTGGGACGCACGGAGGCACGGCGAAAGGCGGGTGAGCTGCTTGAGGAATTCGGGTTGTCGGAAGCCGCCAAACGGCCGCTCAAACATTTCTCCGGCGGCATGAGGAGAAGATTGGATCTGGCGGCAAGCCTCATTGCCCAGCCGCCGCTCATCTTCCTGGATGAACCGACGACGGGGCTGGATCCAAGGACGCGTTCCCAGATGTGGGATACGATCCGCCGATTGGTGAAGACCGGCTCAACGGTGCTGTTGACCACGCAGTATCTGGAAGAGGCGGATCAACTGGCAGACCGGATTGCCGTTATTGATTACGGACGGGTCGTGGCCGAGGGGACGGCGGATGAGCTGAAGATGTCGGTAGGGACTTCCTCGCTGCACTTGACCGTCCAGGATGCAGTGGATATGGGCCGCGCCCGCCACACCGTGGAACAGGTGTTAGGCGTTCATGCCAACATATCGCCGGAAGCCGGAAAGATAACGGCGCCGATGGCTAATGCGGGTCTTGTTACAGACCTGTTGATCGAGCTGCGCACGGCAGGCATCGGCTTGTCCGAGATGAGCGTGCAGAAGCCGACGCTGGATGAGGTGTTCCTGACGATCACCGGCCACGGCGTGAAGGAAGACGATGTCCCATCGTCCAATGAATCCAACGATAGAGAGGTGACAAGAGTATGAGCAGCACGATCATGAAATCAGGGACGGAACGCCGGCTTAAGAATCGCACGAGTTTCGGCCAGACGGTACGAAACTCGTTGACGATGGCCTACCGGGGTTTGCTGAAGCTCCGGCGCACGCCCGAGCAGTTGTTTGACGTTACGTTCCAGCCCATTATTTTCACGCTGATGTTCACCTATATTTTTGGCGGCGCCATCTCCGGCGACGTGGCCAGTTATTTGCCTGTCATCATTCCCGGCATCCTCGTTCAAACCGTGATTACGACCTCCGTCGTCACTGGCGTGCAGCTGCGCGAGGATATGGATAAAGGCGTATTCGACCGATTCAAGTCGCTGCCGATTGCGCGCATTGCTCCGCTTGCAGGCGCCCTGCTGGCAGATACCGTTCGCTATACCATTGCGACGGTGCTTACCTTTTCGATGGGATACGTCATGGGTTACCGCCCGGGCGGAGGCTTGGGTTACGTTGCTCTTGCCGCGCTGATCGTCATTGTATGCTCATGGGCCATCAGCTGGATATTCGCGTTCTTCGGCGTGATTGCAAGATCCGCCTCCGGCGTGCAGGGGATATCGATGATCGTGCTGTTTCCGCTCACGTTTCTCTCCAACGCATTCGTGCCGGTGGATACGATGCCGGGCTGGCTGCAGTGGTTCGTGAACATCAACCCGATATCGCATCTGGTGACGGCTGTCCGGGATTTGACGAACTCCGGAACCGTAGGCTGGGATCTGACGATATCCTTGGTCGGGGCCGCGGTCATCGTGGCGATCTTTGCTCCGATCACGGTACGTGCATACATGCGCCGCACCTGATATTCTGGGGACACCTCCGGCGGTATTCGCCCATGCTGCCGGGGGAAGCAGGACGTCCGTTCAAAACGGAGTTGACATCGATTTATTAATTCACTATACTGTCTGTAATCTTATAAGCGACATACGTTGAAAGAGCCCAGTAGCAGCTTGGTCCCTGTTCTAGAAAGCCGGGGGGCGATGGAACCCGGTACATACCAACGCAGCGAATTACACTCTGGAGTATCTCGGGTAATGCCGAGCGGAAACGGCGAACGATACCTCGTCTAATGAGCGGCATGAATGGCGCGCGGCAAGCGTTGCAGACCATTCGTGCAATCTGGGTGGTAACACGGTTATGAATCGTCCCTATGTCTGTAACAGACAAGGGGCGATTTTTTGTTTTTTCAACAGATGGGCGTTACGTTATAAGGAAAAATTATGTATTGAAGGAGTGTTAATGCTGTGAATATTATCGACGAACTGGAATGGCGCGATGCGATCAACCAACAGACGGATGCCGATGGCCTCCGGGAGCTTACGAATGAAAAGTCGATTTCGCTGTACTGCGGCGTGGATCCTACGGGCGACAGCATGCATATCGGTCACTTGATTCCCTTCATCATGCTCAAACGCTTCCAGCTTGCCGGCCATCGTCCGGTCATTCTGATCGGGGGCGCGACCGGCACCATCGGGGATCCGAGCGGACGCCAAACCGAACGCTCCCTGCAGACGCTGGAGCAGGTTCAAGCTAACGTGGACGCGCTGACCGGACAAATGAAAAAGCTCTTCGTGACGGAGGGCGACAATCAAATCCGCATGGTCAACAACTACGACTGGACGCATAAGATCAACATTATCGAATTCCTGCGCGATTACGGGAAGAACTTCAGCATCAACTCGATGCTGGCGAAGGACGTGGTTGCGAGCCGGCTTGACAGCGGAATTTCGTTTACGGAATTCTCCTACCAAATCCTGCAGTCGATCGATTACCTGCATCTGTACCAGCATGAGGACGTGCAGCTGCAAATCGGCGGATCGGACCAATGGGGCAACATTACAAGCGGCCTGGATTTGATCCGGAAGAAGGAAGGACCCGAAGCCAAAGCCTTCGGCCTGACCATACCGCTCATGCTGAAGGCCGACGGCACGAAGTTCGGCAAAACGGCCGGCGGCTCGATCTGGCTTGACCCGAACAAAACGACGCCGTTCGAGTTCTACCAGTTCTGGGCGAACACCGACGACCGAGACGTCGTCAAATACTTGAAATACTTCACCTTCCTGACCAAGGAGCAAATTGACGAGCTGGCCGAAAAGGTGCAGAGCGAGCCGCATAAACGCGAAGCGCAAAAAACGCTGGCCGAGGAAATGACGAGATTCGTGCACGGCGAGGAGATGCTGGAGCAGGCCAAGCGCATCACGGCGGCTCTGTTCAGCGGCGATATTAAATCGCTCACGGCCGATGAGATCGAGCAGGGCTTCAAGGAGATGCCGACATTCGAAGCGACGCCGGAAACGAAGAATATCGTGGACTGGCTCGTGGATCTGGGCATCGAGCCTTCCAAGCGGCAAGCGCGCGAGGATATCACCAAAGGCGCGATCTCGATGAACGGCGAGCGCGTCAGCGATTTGGGCCACGAGGTGACAGCCGACCAGGCGATTGGCGGCCGGTTTATCATTATTCGCAAGGGCAAGAAAAACTACAGTTTGGTGAAAATGTCCTAGAAGGGTAACCATCAGGGAAAGGGTAGCCCCGGACAAAAACACCCGCAAAAGCCGCTAAACACTTTTCATGTGCTTAGCGGCTTTCGTATGATCAGGTTAGCCAGAAATCGAGTAGACAGTTGGATTTGTCCGCTGACCTTGGTGGCGGAAAGGGCGGGATTCGAACCCACGCACGCCTTGCGACGCCTCTTCTTGGTTGGCCTTTATAAAAAAACAGTTCCTATACTCGCTCTGTCTTCGAGAGGGTACGTCGATTGTCGTTTTTCTTTTATTTGAAAGTTTCTCTCTTTTAATAGGATAATATCTGTAGCGTTAAAGGAGGTAGATGATATCATGAACATTCAACTGCAGACCGAGCTGTGCGATCGGTTTGGCATCCGCTATCCGCTTATATTGGCTGGAATGGCCGGGGGGCCGACAACCGTTGAGCTGGTCGCCGCCGTATCCAACGCAGGCGGGCTCGGTACGCTGGGTGCGGCTTACATGGAGCCGGCCGCCATTCGCCATAGCATCCAGGAAATCCGTAAGCGGACGGATCAACCTTTTGCCGTCAACCTTTTTGCGTCCCGGGCCTCGGATCGCCAGGAGCGAATCGAAGATGTTCAACAGGAGTTAAACCGGATGCGCGGCGACCTTGGCATTCCTCATGCGGGGTCGGATCACGTAACAACGCCCGATTGGTTTGAGCAGCAATTCGCGGTTCTGCTCGAAGAGAAGGTGCCCGTTATCAGCACGGCATTCGGTATTCCGGATGAGCCCCTCATGCGGCAAGCGAAAGAAGCTAAGCTGCTTGTGGTTGCGATGGCAACCACGGTGCGCGAAGCTATCCTGGCCGAGCAAGCAGGCTGCGACGCCGTCGTTGCCCAAGGCAGCGAAGCGGGTGGACATCGAGGCACGTTTGATATTTCGGAGCACCCGATGGGGGCCCAAATCGGAACGTTTGCTTTGGTGCCGCAGATCGTGGACCGGGTCAAGATTCCCGTCATTGCCGCCGGGGGCGTCATGGATGGACGCGGACTTGTGGCCTCGCTTGTTCTTGGCGCCCAAGCCGTTCAGATGGGGACGCGGTTTCTGACGGCGGCCGAATCGGGTGCGCATGAGGTTTACCAGCAAGCGCTGCTTCGCAGCACGGAAGAGAGCACGGTCATTACCAAAGCGTTCTCGGGGCGGCCGGCGAGAGGCATCCGCAATGCCTTCATTAAGCAATGGGATGCAAGCGGCGTAGAGCCGCTGCCTTTTCCTACGCAGAATACGGTGACCCGCGACATACGAAATGCCGCCAATCGCCAAAGCAATCCGGAATATATGTCCTTATGGGCAGGGCAAGGCACAAGAGGGCTCACTTCGGGGCAACCGGCAGCAGATATCGTAGCCGAGACAATCCAAGAAGCGCTGTTGATATGTCCAAATCGTAACTCCGACGATGAGAGCTGAGAGAGGTTATGCGTCTAAACTTAGGAAATTCATCATGCAGCAGGCCGCCTAAGGAAGAACCTTTGGGTGGCCTGCCAGCCTTTTGTCAGAAATCGTAAGTATCTCCGCCAAACTTGAAGGATGGCATGATCATCATATAAAACCTCTCACTAATTTCGATACTTCAACCGTTCAGACGGAATCGCTGCATTACGTAGTTCTCTCTTAACACCTATCACCTCGGCTTTGAATCGGACTCCTGTTAAAGCGCTCTAATTATAAAATCTTTTATCGTATGCCCAACCCTTCCAATCATGCTTTCCGGTTCGACTGCAGCGAGCGGAGGTAGCGCATGTAGCGCATAAGAGGGAAAACCCTGCATCCGTCGAACACTTAAACCATAGTAAACAATAAGTTGAAAACTGCTGCAATGACGGCATAACGGGGGTTATGATGTCCACGACGATTTTATCCACGAAATTATATATTCCTTCTCCACGCTCCCAGGCTGTCCCTCGTCCCAGGCTGATCGAACGTTTGAACGAGGGGCTGCGTCTGCACCGGAAGCTGACCACGATTTCCGCTTCTGCCGGGAGCGGTAAAACCACGCTGCTCAGCCAATGGATCGGGGGCTGTCCGCAGCCCGTTGCCTGGCTGTCCTTGGAAAAGGAGGACCGTGTGCCATCCAGATTTTTCGCTTACCTCTTGGCTGCCCTGCAAACCATCGGGGTTGATATCGGAGAGAGGGTGGTGAGCACACTCCACGCCCCGTCACCGCATCCTCTGCCAATCGAAGCCATCGTTATGGCCATGCTGAATCAAATCACGGCCAAGCCGGACCGTGTCATCCTTGTGCTTGATGATTACCACGTGCTTGATTCCAAACCGATAGACCGCGCTCTTGGCTTTCTCATTGAACACATGCCGCCGCAGATGCATGTGGTTATTGCCAGCCGCAAAGATCCCGATCTGGCCTTGGCCCGGCTCCGTGCAAGAAACCAGCTGACGGAAGTGCGGACACCGGATTTGCGGTTCACCTCCATTGAAACTTCCGAATTCATGCGGAATGTGATGGGGCTGGACCTGTCAGGGGAGGATGCAGTGCTTATTGCATCCCGTACGGAAGGCTGGATCGCCGGCCTGCAGTTAGCGGCGCTGTCCTTGCAGGGCCATCCAGACGCTGCGGGCTTTATTCGATCCTTCAGCGGAAGCCACCGCTACGTACTGGACTATTTGATTGAAGAAGTGCTGCAGCAGCAGCCTGAGAGCGTGCAGGATTTTTTGCTGCGTACTTCCATTCTCGACCGGCTTAGCGGTTCCTTGTGCGAATACGTTTTGCAGAGGGAAAACGGTGATTCCCAGATAGCCGCCGTTTCCGGACAAGAAACCCTGGAGTACTTGGAGCGCGCCAATCTGTTCATCGTTCCGCTAGATAACGAGAGGCGCTGGTACCGGTATCATCACTTGTTCTCGGATGCATTGCGGCAACGCCTATCCCGAAAAGGCAAGGATGCCGAAGACGGGAAGAGGATGGTTGCGGAACTGCATCGGCGCGCCAGCGACTGGCATGATCGTCATGATTTTTGGCTGGAGGCTTTCCAGCATGCGGCTGCTGCCCAGGACATGGATCGCGCCGCGCGTCTGATTGAAGGGGAGGGGATGCCACTGGTCTTCCGTGGAGCGATCCACCCCGTGCTCGATTGGCTGGATTCCCTGCCGAAGGCAGAATTGGACGCAAGGCCGGCGCTTTGTGTCATGCATGCCTCCGCTCTGCTCATGGTCGGCCAAATGAACGGCGTCGAACGCAAACTTCAAGCTGCCGAGGTTCATTTGCCAGCCGAGGATGACGGCAATATGCGTGATCTTATAGGACATATTGCCTCCATTCGTGCGACGCTTGCTGTCAGCAAGCATCAGCCGGAAGTCATTATGACGGAATCGCGACGGGCCTTGGAATATTTAAGTCCGCATAATCTGCCTGTCCGCACGGCCACGTTGTGGACGCTGGGATACGCTTACCAGCTCCAGGGCGATCGTGCCGCGGCAGGGCAGGCTTATCATGAGGCCGTTGCTATCAGTCAGAAGATCGGACATTTCATAATCGCCATGATGGCAACGCTCGGACTCGGACTTCTTCAGGAAGCGGATAATCAATTATATGCAGCAGCCGTGACCTATCGACGCGTTCTGGAGTTGGCGGGTGACCCTCCGCCGCCGGCTGCATGCGAAGCGCATTTGGGCCTGGCCCGAATCTGCCGTGAGTGGAATGACCTCGATGCCGCTGAACGGCATGGGCTGAAGGCCCTTCAATTAGCCGCGCAGTTTGAACAAACCGACAGAGCCGTGGCATGCGAGGTGTTTCTCGCGAGGCTGAAGTTATTGCGTGGAGAAGTGAGCGAAGCAGCCGCCATGTTAGCTAAGGCGGATCGCCTCGCGCGTCAGCAGCAGTTCATGAGTCAGCTGCCCTTCATTGCCGAAGCGCAGGTGCTTGTCCTGCTTCAACAAGGGAATTTCAGTGAAGCCTCCCAGCTGGCACAGGAGCATGGGCTCCGTCTCAGTCAGGCCAGTGTTTTGTTGGCTAAAGGGCATGCGGGGGCCGCCCTGACGATCATCGAACCCTTGCGGGCGCAGATGGAAGCTAAGGAATGGGCCGACGAGCAGCTCAAGGTCATGGTCGTGCTGGCCCTGGCTCTGCATGCCCAGGGCGATAAGCTGCAAGCCGCCCGGATCGCCGAAAATGCTGTGGCGATGGCCGAGCCCGGCGGTTTTATTCGGTTATTCATCGATGAAGGGCTGCCGATGCAGGAGCTGCTTAGGGCAGTATCTGCCAGCCAACCGATACGAGAGGCAACCGGAACTCAACCGATGCATGATTATTTGGAGAAGCTGCTGCACGCTTTTGAGATGGAAGGACTGGAAAGCACGGGCAAGTCCTCTCCAAGCCAGCTTCAGCTTGCGGAGTCTCTGATCGAGCCGCTGAGTCGGCGGGAAATGGAGGTGCTGCGTCTCATCGCCCAAGGACTATCCAATCGTCAGATCAGCGAAAAACTTTTTGTTGCGCTTAGTACCGTCAAAGGGCATAACCGGATCATATTCGATAAACTCCAGGTTACCCGTCGTACCGAAGCTGTTGCGCGTGCGCGCGAGTTAGGCTTGCTGTAGGTGACAGCCGGTTTGACTACCGTGTTTTTATTCGAAAACCATACTAAAGTATCTATATCCCGGTGCGTTGCGGCAGATATACTGATTGCAAAAGCAGTTTTGGAGGAAACCCATGAAAGCAATGGTATGCACCGCTTACGGATCACCGGAGGTGTTACAGCTCCAAGAGGTAGCGAAGCCTATTCCTAAGGATCACGAAGTTCGGATCAAAATTTATGCCACTACCGTCAATTCGGGGGATTGCCGCGTACGGGGATTTCGCAGTCCTCTATTGTATAAAATCCCCATGCGATTGGTGCTCGGTCTGAGGAAGCCAAGACAACCGATACTCGGGGTGGAGCTGGCGGGGGAAGTGGAAGCGATAGGCCGGGATGTTACACGGTTCAAGATCGGCGATCAGGTTCTGGCATTCAGGGGAATGCAATTTGGCACGTACGCGCAGTACATCTGCATGCACGAAGACGGGATGATCGTAATGAAGCCGGAGCACGTGACTTATGACGATGCCGCCGCGCTCTTTTTCGGAGGGACGACGGCCCTGCATTTTTTTAGAAAAGCGAACATCCGGCAGGGGCACAAGGTTCTGATCTATGGTGCATCCGGCGCGGTGGGGAATTTAGCCGTACAGCTTGCCAAACATGCGGGAACCGTGGTTACCGGCGTTTGCAGCACCGTGAATGTAGAGCTGGTGAAGTCGCTCGGAGCCGACCAAGTCGTGGATTATACCCAAGAGGATATTTCGAAAAGCGGGGAGCACTACGACATCATTCTGGACGCGGTCGGCAAACTGCCGAAATCCCGTTGCAAGCATTTGCTTGCCGCGGGCGGGAGTTATGTAACGGTAGAAGGGCAGGGGGTAGCCAAGGTGCTGATGGTGGATTTGAGACGGCTTACGGATCTGCTTGGGGAAGGGAAGATCAAACCGGTCATCGATAGAAGGTATGCATTGGAGCAAATCGCCGACGCACACCGATACGCGGATACAGGGCGTAAGAGGGGCAGTATTGTCATCACGGTGGGGCATGATCATTGAGGAAAGAAAAGTCGTCATTCACGATGCGCATGAGTATGATAGCAGATGAATGAGGAACAGTTGTCATTCCCAGTGCAAGGGCATGGCAGCGGATGAAGCAGGGACAGTTGTCATTCACGATGCGCATGAGAGTGACAGCAGATGAAGCAGGGACCGTCGTCGTTCACGATGCGCATGAGTGTGACAGCAGATGAAGCAGGGCATCATCTTTCCGTTACATCTAGTCGACAGCCATCCAAGCATGCCACTGACCACGTACCGTGGGCGTGGGAGTCGTGTGCACGATGTACAAAATCAGGCCGATCCTGCAGCGGGTCGGCTTTTCTCATTGGAATTGGGGGCACCAGGACATCCTCAGAGCGCAGCAGCAGAAAGAATAACTCCAAACCTTCTAAGGAAGTGAGATATAATAGAACAAACGACAAACGAAGGAATTCCAAGGGAAGGACGGCTGCACACGATGTCCAAGGCGGATAATATGCTGGCAATTCTTTGGCTG
>Ga0209784_100176_pt1 | contig 53584 bp, 41 predicted proteins | sample AraplaCvi_mLB_r2_2_FD_184284 | JGI IMG/M metagenome (GOLD analysis project Ga0209784, IMG submission 184284) | Arabidopsis root microbial communities from North Carolina, USA - plate scrape CL_Cvi_mLB_r2 (SPAdes) (version 2) | ecosystem: Host-associated > Plants > Roots > Endosphere | place: USA...
ATCGCAACAGCCTTGCGCTTGAATTCGATGTCATATGTCTTTCGTATTTCGCCCATGAAAAAAATCCCCTCCAAGTAGACTTTAATGCGCTTTTTACACACTGTCTACTTAAAGGGGATAATATCATTTTGGCGGCTTTTTTAAGTTCGAGGTTCCGGAGTAAAGCTTAATCGTGGACGCTTTAAAGATGGGTGAATTATGTGAAAGCGGCTTTAAAGAGAGCTGCTTTACGTGAGAGCTTCGAAGAGTTAACGTTTGAAGCTCCGCGTTCGTATCGTTCCTCCAATCGCTGTTGTCGCCGAATTTCTGGATTGTATGCTAGGGGTTGAAATTCGGCTCCAAAGGCGACCGCTCCGCTTTTCCGGAATCGATTCGTCCTCTTCACTGCTTCGAAGCTAATGGATTGCCAGGTCACTGGAGAAGAGCACATCTCCCTGAACACAAGGGTGGTGGGAGGTAGGAGAGCCGCCCTAAGCATAAAATTAGGGCGGCTCTTGAAGGTAATATCTTTTAATGATTCTTGCTTGGTCCTGGTCTTAGTTGTTTGAGGAAGTCGCCATGGTTTATTCTGACCCTCGCGGATTCATTGCAAATAAGAAACTGAATCAATATAATGGATATCATGGGTCTATGGTAAATAAAATAAAGCAAAGGAGGGTACCGTCATACAGTTTTCCAAAAGCGTAGATTATGCTCTGCACGCCTTAATTCATCTGGCTCAATCGGAGCGTGACCACAACATCGGAATCAAGGAGCTGTCTGCGACACTAGGCGTTTCGGAAAGCTATTTGTCCAAAATCATGTCCAAGCTGAGACAGGATGGTATCGTGCGTGCCGTGCCGGGGGTAAACGGAGGTTATGAACTGGCAAAGCCGGCCCGGCAGATTACATTTTTAGAAGTGATCCAGGTGATCGAAGGAAGGCAGCAGTTGTATGAATGCTCCAATCTCAATTCGCAGCAGCATCGATTGCTGACCGAAGAGAAACCTAGCGACAGGAACGAAGACAAGCCGGGTACTTGCATATGTCTGGTCAAACAGGTGATGGACGGTGCGGAACGGCAGTTGAATCAATACTTGGAGGAGCAAACGATCCAATCGGTATTGGATGCTGCTTCCAAACGCGGCAGCTGCTCGACTAACAAGGAGTGACAAAATAGTTGAACTTCGCTTCGGAGGGATCCTTATCGATAAGCTATACGAGAAATTGCAAGGGTTTGGGGAAAGAGAGAATTGGCTTTTACTTCGTCGGTTGCTGAACACAGCGATCCAGGATGCCACGAACGGCGGGCATGAAGAGAAGAGGGATGCCGAGCGATTGTACAAGCTGATCGAACGCCATGCAGAGTTCGTTCACCATGAGCGGCTGCAGGAGGAGAATCTCCAAACGCATGTCCATATCATTTTCAGTCTCTCGAATGCCGGTTCATTAAAAGTGGCGCTCAGTCAAGTGGGGAAACGGGAGAAATCCCGCGTATTAGCATTTAATGACTGCTTTTCCACCGGCCCCATCAGGGATTTAAGCACAGCGGAAGGGGAGCAGCGCAGGCAAATTTGGTTGATGGAACATGACAGAGACTCCTACTTTTCCTACACGAGCAACCTGGATCACCAAATCGAGCGCATGATAGAAACGCTAAAATCCATACCGGAGAGCAAGACCGTGGTCATATGGTGCGCGGATAACGCCCACGATCAAACCGGGCTTCGCTTCGCGTTGTATTTGTTGAGGGAGCGGGAACAACCCGTTCATGTCGTGAACGTGACGCAAATTCTCAGAGAATCGAGTTTGCAGCAAAATAAGGGCGAGACTCCAGTCTATCAGTCCAGGATCGAGCGGGAGACTTACATTGAAATCGTTAAAACTTACGGTGATGGGATCCCGCTTGATTCGGATCTGAGGAAACGGTACGAATCCGAATGGCTGGAGCTGGCAGGACAGGATCATGTCCTTCGATTCTGGGAAGAGGACAGGGTCATCGGCTGCGAAGAGGATCGAATGGATGCTCTTATCTTACAAACGGTCGCTGAACTGCAAGAGCAGCACCATTCTGGTGATCTGGTTACAGCAGGGGACGTCGTATTCAGCATATTGGAAATGTCACGTCAATTCGTAGGTTATTCTTATATCGTGTACAGAATCTGGTTTTTAGTCAGTGAGGGTGTTCTCATGTTCAAGGGGTTACCGGGCTTTCCGCATCAATTTTCGATAGGTTTGTCTAAAGCTTAAAGAGCCACATAATTGGTCATAATCCTGTCAAGTAGACAGTACAAAAAAGACATGATTTAAGCTGCGACCGTTTCCCGATATTCTACCGGGGAATGGTCGTTTAATTTTTTCTGGAATCGGTTCTGGTTATAAAACAGAATGTATTCATTCACTTGCTGTTCAACCTCCGCTTTGTTTGCTGCCTCGTTCAAGTATATTTTCTCGTTCTCTAAATGAGAGAAGAACGACTCGATACAGGCATTGTCCACGCAATTTCCTCGTCTAGAGTGACTGCCTAGCATGCCGAGTTGTTTCAGCTTACGGTTAAATGGCTTTGACGTGTATTGAAATCCTTGATCCGAGTGTAGGATTACGCCATTCACATCCACGTGCTGACGGAGTCGATCCAGCGTTTCATGAACCAAAGCGAGGTCATTTCGTTCCGATAGATGCCAAGCTACAATCTCGTTATTGTATAAATCCTGAATGACAGACAGGTACACAAATTTTAACAGGCAGGTTAGCCTAATAAAGATAGAGGATTTTTGAATTAGTCATCAATGTGACATAAAGGGAAACGTGGGGGAGAACAACGCATTAACGGGCCCGTTCAAGCGAATTATCACTGAAGCACTCGTTTTAAAGAAAGTGGTGGCAGCCGTTAATATCCTAATTAGGCTACAGGAATTCCGACAAAACTAACCTTCAACTTTTATCTAGATTTTATTTTATATTGAACTTGTGAACATTTTAAGTACGTTAGGGAAGTATGGAAATCCACTGGGCTCACACGGGTCTCGTATGGAAAAGAATCTAGATAAACAATATACTAGCTATATAGTTTTTTGTTGAGGTGAATATCAAATGGATGAAATCGATGAATCAAAACAAATTGTATTACAAATCGGCGGTGCATTGAAAAAGTACAGAAAAGAAAAAAACATGACTTTAGACGACTTATCGGAAATAACTGGCGTAAGCAAACTTACTCTGGGAAATATCGAACGTGGCGAGACAAATCCGACTTTAGCAATAATATGGAAAATTTCAAAAGGCATATCTTTACCGCTATTGGCTTTGTTCAAATCAGAGACCCCTGTTAGTTTGTATCGAGCAGGCGAAGGATTACGGTTTTCTAATGATGAAAAAAATTGGATCATTGAACCAGTCTTTAAAAGCAACGATATTGAAATGTGTCGGGCATACCTACAACCCAATAGCTCGTATTACCCTGAAGGTCATCATGTGAATACAACTGAAATTGCGACAGTCATGACGGGTTCCATTGAGATACAAGTCAATGGAGAGACTTACACATTGAATCAATATGATACAATCAGTTTTCGTGCAGATTGTCCTCACTCTTATACCAATCATACGAATAGCGAAACAGTGCTCCATATATCCTTAAAATATGGTTTCTAAAAGACCCAAAATCCACTTATTAAATACAACTCCGAATTCCATGACGGGAATTCAGAGTTGTATTTTTTTTGTTAGACGAGATAAAGCATGTTATAAAATATTTATTGTTTATTTTAGTATATTATAATATACTTTTGTTGTTCGCGCGAATGTTATAGCAAATTTTTTCAATCAGCAGGAAGCAAATACAATGCGTAAGAATTCAGGAAGGAGAAATGAAGAATGCCGAATAAACAAAAAAACATACCGTCCTCTATAGGGCTGATCATTCTCGGCATTATTGTTATCGCAGCTAATTTACGTACTCCCTTAACCTCAGTCGGTCCTTTAGTGAGTCTTATAAGGGATGACGTTCATATTTCAAATACATTAGCAGGCCTGATCACAACGGTACCCTTGCTCGCCTTTGCTTTATTATCGTCTCTAGTACCAAAATTAGGACGAAGATATGGGGTTGAGCGTGTCATTTTGATTGCCCTAATCTTTCTGACTGCTGGTATTGTCATACGTTCATTATCTGGCGCAGTTAATTTATTTATTGGGACAGCAGTTCTTGGATTTGCCATTGCCGTATGTAATGTATTATTGCCAAGTATAATCAAAAGGGATTTCCCAGATAAAATTGGCTCCATGACAGGTGTTTACTCCATTTCAATGAATTTATGTGGAGCAATCGCATCGGGGATCAGTGTACCGCTAGCCGTGAACGCAGGTCTAAAATGGCAGGGAGCACTGGGAATTTGGGGAATTCTAAGCTTTGTATCGATCCTCTGTTGGCTACCCCAATTAAGAAATCAAACAAAACAAACAGCCACGACGAGTCAAAGGATGGTCAGCTACGATGTGAATGTTTGGCGATCCCCGCTTGCCTGGCAAGTAACGTTGTTTATGGGTATACAGTCCATGGTGTTCTATGTGTTGATCGCATGGTTGCCTGAAATTTTAAAGCAGCAAGGAATCGACCCCAACCAATCAGGATGGTACCTCTCGATCATGCAGTTAGCGATGCTCCCATTTACCTTTATTGTCCCCGTTATTGCCGGGCGCATGTCAAGCCAACGTTTATTAGTGGTCATCACAACCATTTTGCTTATGACGGGAACGCTCGGACTTCTTTACGGAAGCTCCAATATCATTCTGTTGTGGATCATCATGCTCGGAATTGGTGGAGGCTTCGCTTTTAGTTTGTCCATGATGTTTTTCGGGTTGCGCACGCAAAATGCGCATCAAGCAGCGGAACTGTCTGGCATGGCCCAATCGGTCGGATATCTTCTCGCCGCAATCGGCCCTGCCCTTATAGGATATCTGCATGATGCGACAAATAGTTGGAACCTGCCACTTTTCATTCTGCTTGGGGCTTCGATCGTACTCTTTTTAGTCGGTATAGGAGCAGCGAGTAATCGATTTGTAGGAAGCCGAAATCGTTACGAGCTGCCACGGAAAGGATGATAAATATGTTTGACAAAATTATGGTGGCCATTGATAAAGCTGAAATAACGAACAAAATCCTCGATGCAACCATTGAAATAGCCCGAAACAAACAAACCCCAGTTACCTTGGTTCATGTCAGCCAGGATTATGTGTCGAACGGAATGACATATGTACCAGAGAATTTCTTGGAAGAAGTATTGAACGAAATGGAGAAAGCGAGTTTGGAGCAGCTGCAGGAAGCCAAGTCTAAATTAAAATCTGCGGGGATTAACCCGGAAACAATTCATCTTAAGGGAGATCCTGCACATGAAATATTAAATTATGCGTGGGATACCGAGCAGCAACTTATTATTATCGGAAGCCGTGGGCTAAGGGGCGTAAAAGGAATGATGCTTGGAAGTGTCAGCCACAAGGTTTCACAGTTATCAAGTTGCCCAGTCCTCATTGTACATTAACTCCTCCGGGAACTGCTGAGATGCGCGCTCGAAGAAATGCGAAATGCTATTAATAATATGGAGAAATATGACACTAAGTCACCCCTTTGGGATGATTCTGAGTTTGCTCGCCTACGGCTCCGCAAGCCTGCTGCTCCTTGTGGTGACCTGCAAGAACTTCGCTAGACAACATTAAAGCATACCAACGTTGACTGCTTCCCGTTCGCTCGGTATGGAACATTGCGTCATCCTTGTTCTTGGCATGGGCAACGCTGCTGGTGTTAGCTATGTTGATGCTTGCTATAGCCTGGTTATATTGGAGAATGTCAGGTTTACCATGGGAAGCTCTCAATCTCACTGAATTGCCGATATGGTATTATGTGACGAATGCTTTTTGGGGACATGGCAATTCATCTTTTTGATGATTACGATCTTCTTCGCGATAACCTTGTCCCGGAGTATTACGAAAAAGGCAGCATCTGGATTGGCATCTTGGTATTCTTCGTGCTGCATTATTTGCTGGGGTGGATCACTAATCTGCTCTTTGGAACGGAAGGGCTGTGGATCGGGCCTGCAGCCACCATTCACTTCGGGAATGAGACCAGCGTGAACATAACGCCTGGGGAGGGTTTGCGTTTGAAATCGTCATTGCAGCGCTGATCGTTTATGCGACCGCGTATCTGATAGACCGTAAAGTTGAAGCGTAACGAATCATAAAACTTAACCTTTGGGGAAATTGTCGTCACGGCAGTTTCCTCTTTTTTTTGTATTGGGGGGTCGATGACTGCGCCAAAACTCCGTGGCGGGGTGGCGAATGTGGGTACATTTGCGATTCGTTTCACTAAAATTTCACCTATTGTTCACCTCAAAGAGAGGACATCGGATTTTCCTGCATTACTTCAATAAAACCTTGATATACAAGTGTTTATGCAAGAATAGGAGCGTATTCAAAAATATATAAAAGCGGTTACAAAAAAATCTTGACGATGTTAATTTTCTCCATTATGATAGCGTTAAGTGAAACGTTTCAATTGATTTATATAAGTATGAGAGAAGAAGGAGTCACGTGAATGGCAACTATGAAGGATGTAGCCAAAGCGGCGGGGGTTTCCTTGTCGACCGCATCATACGCGATCAACGGCAGCAGCAAGATCAGCGAAGCGACAAGAGCGAAGGTCATAGAAGCGGCCAAACAGTTGAATTATCAAAAGAACGGTTTGGCGACTGACCTGAAGCGGAGCAGCACGAAGACGATTGCGCTGATTTTAAGCGACATGTCCGGTCCGTATTATTCGGAGTTGATCCGAGGAGTGCAGGAAGTCGCGCTCGAGAACGGTTACGACCTTATTGCCTGCAGTTCGTTCGGCGGCAGCGAGTCGACCGCGATCAAATTCCTGAGGGAGAAGCGCGTTGACGGCGTTATCATTTCGGAACACAATCTGCATGACGAAGCGATTTTGCAATCCGCACGCAAAGGCTTCCCGATTGTCGTGCTTGACCGGTACCTCAAGGGCGATTATATCTACAATGTTCTTGTCGATAACGAGAAAGGCGGATATATGGCGACGGAGCTGCTGATCAATAACGGCTGCAAGCAAATCGCCTATATCAGCAGTTCAAGCAATTCCTACGATCACAAGCTTCGTTACCAAGGGTATTTGCAAGCTTTAAACGATTACAATCTCGAATGCACATCCAACTTGAATATCAACGGAAGATTTACGATCGATGGCGGCTATATGGCAACGAAATTGCTGATCGGCCAGCGCAAGCTTCCGGACGCGATTTTTTATGCGAACGACGAGATGGCCGCAGGCGGGATTAAAGCTTTCCAAGAGGCCGGTATCCGGGTTCCCGACGATATTTCGATCGTCGGCTTCGACGATATTTTCCTCGCCAAGCACATGAACCCGCCGCTCACGACAATCCGTCAGCCCAAGTACGAGATCGGCTCGCTAGCAGCCCACCTGATTATGCAGCTATTGGACGGCAGGGAGCTCGAGCATGAGTATGTGCTTCCGACGGAACTGGTCGTGCGAAGTTCCTGCAAGCTTCGCTATTAAGCCTTCGCCGTAGTCGAATTGAAAGCGTTACCATAATAACTTCGTTTTGAGCGCAGTACGCTTTTCACGGATGGCGATGCAAAATAAACAACAATAATCAAAAGAGAGGGATCTGTATGAAAAAAACCGTTGTATTCGCTCTGATTCTTACGATGCTGGTCGCCCTGTTAAGCGGTTGTTCGTCGAACAAGACCGACAACGCAACGGAGCCGAACCAAGGGCAAAGCCAAGAACAAACTAAAGATCCAGGCGACGATGCAAATGTCGGTTCGGGCGAGAAAATTGTGATCAATTATGTGAACTGGAACCTCGGCACCGAAGCCGACAACAACATTGAAAGAAAAATGATCGCGGCGTTCGAAGAGGCTCATCCGAACATCGATATCCAGCTGGACGAATCGTTCGACTATTCAAAATACGGCGATTCCCTGGCGGCTGCAGCGGCTGCGGGCAAATTGCCCGACGTCATGATGCTTCCGAACATTCCGTTCGGCTTGACGAACGAATGGCTGCTCAACCTTAACGACATCGCTGCATCCGATCCGGAGTGGGCAAACATTCCGAAAGCCCTCGAGAACGCCACGCATTACGGCAGCGGAATCTACGCAGTGCCTGCGGGGATGTTCTTCCAGGGTTACTTCATCAATCAAGACTTGTTTGAGCAAGCGAACCTGCCGGAGCTGAACTATTCTCCGACTTGGGATGAGTTCCTGAACGCGGTAAAAACGCTGAACAAACCTTCGGAAGACGTCCTCGGATTGTCCGAAGCGGTTCAAATTCCGGACTGGTACCCGGCCTCCGTGAATTCGCAGCTCGGCTGGTTCACATGGGACGGACAGCAGTATCACTTGAACGACCCGGTGTTTATTGAAGGCGTGAACAAGGCGAAGGAAATTATGCAAGGCAAATACACGTTCGACAGCCTGTCCGAAGACGAAAAAGCGAAGTACAATGCCACCTGGCACGGCGACGTGTGGAATCAAGGAAAGGTCGCAGTCCGGTGGGAAGGCACATGGGCAACGAAGGATTTCAGCAATCTAAACTTCAAATCCAAGTTTATCGGCATCCCTGGCGGCAAATTTATTTTGATCGGCGACTTCATCGGTATTTCGAAGAGCACCGAGCACCAACAAGAAGCATACGAATTCGCTAAATATATGACGTTCGGCAAAGACGGCATCTTAAAGCGTATGGAGCTGAACACGGACGGTTCCTATACATCCCTGCCGATGACGACGGACCCAAGCATCCTTGATCAATATTTCGCTAACGGCGGATATGAGGGATTGAAGGAGGCTTACGATAACATCGACAACGCGATTTTGGAGGGCGTCAAGTTTATTCCGGGCGTTGTAAGATCTAGATGGGAAGCGCCAACCGGCGTCAAAGTCGGAGACAAGGAAAACGCCAACCTCGGCGATTTGATTCTTGACAGCATTAAGGGAGGTACGAAAATCGAAGATTACGCGGAACAAATCAATAAGCTTGCCAACGATGAATACAAGGCAGCAGCCGACGCAATCTCCGCTTTAACGCAATAACTTACGACCGGTGGCCAGAGGAGGTAGAATCCATGTTAAGGCGTAGAGGAGCCAAGATCACCTTCAGCTTGATCTTGATAGGGGTCATCATGATCTCAGGCATTAGTGGCTTCAATAGCAGAGGGAATGGTGATGCAGATTCCAATTCCAATATGGTCAATAACCGCAATTCTGCCTCTCTGGATCAAAGGGAGAAAGAAGGAATGAATCCGGCCGACGGGGGATCCTTCAGGATCGCCCCATCCCGTTTTTTAGCCGATTCCAACTTACCGATTCTTGCCAGAGAGGCTGCCTACGGTTACGAAGACGGCGCGATTCACCTGAAGAAGGACGACTCCTTCACAGCCGAAATTGAAGTTCCGAAGGAAGGCGAGTATACCCTGTCATTCGATTATTTTATTCTTGCCGAAGGATTGCAATCTACGGAGTACAGCATTCAAGTAAACGGAAAATCCCCTGCTCTGGAAGCCAATCGATTTGTACTTCCGCCGCTTTGGAAAAGCAACACGGACACGTTTCCGAAGGACCGCTACGGGAACGAAGTGATGCCGACGCAGGTGAGGGCGGACGAGTGGCAGACGATTGAATTCGCGGATCCGAACCGGATGAATCCGGAGCCGATCAAGATCAAGCTGAACAAAGGGAAAAACATCATTACATTTACGTTAATGAACGGAGAGTTGTTAAACGGCAGCATTACCGTTGCAGCTCCGGCCGCATTGCCGTCTTATGCGCAATATGCCGCACAGCACATCGATAAGACAGAAGCGAAGTCGGCGATGATTGTAAAGGAAGCGGAAAAACCCGATTTCAAAAACGATACGACGATCAACCCGCTGCCAAGCAGAAACTTGGGAGTAAGCCCTTATGCGACGAACCTGTTGCTGCTCAACACGCTTGGCGGAAAAACATGGGATATATCGGGCCAAACGGTTTATTACGACATCCATGTGGAACAGGACGGCCTGTACCAAATCGGCGTTAAATACAAGCAAGAGGACAAACCGAATTCCCGAGTGTTCCGAACCTTTACGATCGATGGGCATATTCCCTTTGCGGAAGCGAAGCATTATCCTTTCGAGTATTCGACCTCGTGGAAGACCGAAGTGCTGCAAGGAGCTGGAGGCCCATATCTGTTTTATTTAAGCAAAGGAAAGCACCGCATCGGGATCATGGCGGATGCGAGCCCGAATTACGATGTGATGCAATTGCTGCAGCAATCCATTAAACAGACCAACGATCTGACATTGGATATCCGTAAATTAGTGGGCAACGACGTGGATCAGAATCGGGAGTGGGAGATTACGGAGTACTTTCCGACTATTCAGGGGGATTTACTTGATATAGCGAAGAAGCTTAGCCAAGAGTATGAGAAGGTGGTCATGCTGAACGGCGGTGTAGACAGCTCCAAGGGCCTGACTGCAATGAAGATGGCGGTGGGGAGCCTGGAAAAGCTGGCGGCCGAGCCGAACCAAATTCCGCGTAAGCTGAATGAGCTGAACGGCGGGGCCGGTTCCGTGACGCAGAACTTGTCGAATGCGATCACTGATTTCGAAATGCAGCCGTTAACGGTAGACCAATTGTACATTTCGAACAAAGATGCTTCTTACCCGGAGCATAAAGCCTCCTGGATCAACTCCGTATATGAAAGCGCAAAGCAGTTCTTCCATACGTTCCGGTCGCCGAAACGGCAGGACAACGACGATGGAGTAACGTTGAACGTCTGGATGAACCGGCCAAGAAACTATATGGAGCTCCTGCAGCGAATGGTGGACGAACAGTTTACGCCGAAGACGGGCATCAAGGTGAATTTTTCGACATTGCCTAACGAGCAGCGGCTTACGCTTGCCGCCTCATCCGGCATTGCCCCGGACCTGGCTCTCGGAATCAGCAACAATATCCCATTCGATTTGGGCTTCCGGGGCGCAGCGCTCGATCTAAAGCAATTTGACGACTTCGGCCAAGTGATCGAGCCGTTCTCGCCCGTGGCGCTGCTGCCGCTCATCGTCAATGATGAAGTATACGGTGTTCCTGAAACGCAAGATTTTTACGTGCTGTTCTATCGGAAGGATATATTGGATTCGCTCAACATTCCTGTGCCGGATACATGGGACGACGTTATTGAAATCATGCCGGAGCTGCAGCGGTATGGCATGAATTTCTATTCTCCGATCGCCGGCGCGACAGGAATGAAACCGTTCATGGCCACCGCGCCGTTCATTTATCAAGCGGGTGGGGATATATTCGGGAAGGACGCCTTTGAGACGGGAATCGACAGCAAGGAGTCGCTGAAAGGCATAGAGTTAATGACGAATTTGTTCAAGCTGTATGGTTTGCAGATGCAGGTTCCCGTATTTTATGAGCACTTCCGTTCCGGAAAAATGCCTCTTGGCGTCAGTAACTTCGCTACGTATATCCAAATGCAAGTGGCGGCTCCTGAACTGAAGGGCTCCTGGAAAATCGCTCCCGCACCAGGGATTAAGCACAACGGGGTGACGGAACGATGGGAACCGGGTTCGGCGCAAGTGTCGATGATCTTCAAGAGCACCGAGCATCCTGACGAAGCTTGGCAGTTTTTGAAATGGTGGATTTCCGCGGAGACGCAGGTGCACTTTGCAAACCAGCTGCAAACGTTGTACGGCAAAGAGTATCTGTGGAATACCGCAAATAATGAAGCCTTCTCACAACTGTATTGGCCGGAAGAAGACAAACAGGTCGTTCTGGAGCAATGGAAATGGATCAAGGAAGTGCCCAAGTCGCCGAGCGCCTATTTAATCGAACGCGAACTGAGCAACATTTGGACCAAGGTTGTATTCGACGGGGAAAATATCCGTTCGGCCGTGGAAGACGCAGTGAACGAGATCGACAAGGAAACTGCAAGAAAGATGGAAGAGTTCGGTTATATGAAACAGGGCAAGGTTGTCGCTCCTTACCGTATCGCAACAATCGAGGATGTAGAAAGTTGGGTGAGAGGAAGAAATGGAAACTAAGTCCGATACAGCAGCGCTGCCGCGAATCGACGGGATGCCACAAACCCGCAGCAAATTTAAGAAATGGAGAGATAAGGAAGGCTCCGCCTACCTTTTCCTCGCTCCCTATTTATTGCTTTTCTTTGTCTTTATCGTGCTTCCCGTAATATTTGCGGTCGGGCTCTCCTTCACGAGCTTTAACGCCATTCAAATGCCGAAATTTATGGGTCTCAAAAATTATATCGATCTATTTATGAGAGATAGCGTGTTCATGCAGTACGTACTGCCGAACACATTGAAGTTTTCGCTCATCGTGGGCCCGATCTCGTATGTTTTATCGTTCCTCCTCGCTTGGATGCTGGCACAAATTCAGCGCGGTCCGAGAACGGTGCTCGCCTTGCTCATCTATTCGCCGTCCCTTACGATGGGCATCGCGATGGCGGTCGTGTGGAAGACGATTTTCAGCGGAGACCCGACGGGCTATATTAACAGCTTGCTGCTTCGCAACGGCTTTATAACTCAGCCGATCCAATGGCTTCAATCGCCCGAATATTTGCTGCCGATCATGATGGTCGTTACGGTTTGGAGCAGTATGGGCATCGGGTTCTTGGCGATGCTCGCAGGCGTCTTGAACATCAATTCGGAGATGTATGAGGCGGGATATATCGACGGGATATCGAACCGCTTCCAAGAAATCGTTCATATTACGATTCCGTCCATGAAGCCGCAAATGCTGTTCGGTGCCGTTATGGCGGTTGTAAACACGTTTCAAGCGGGGCTCATCGGGGTTCAGCTTTCAGGCACGAACCCGACGCCGTCGTATGCCGGGCAGTTGATCGTGAATCACATTGAGGATTATGGCTTTATCCGCTACGAGATGGGTTATGCTTCGGCCATTTCCACCGTTCTTCTCCTGGTGATTTGGCTTTGCTCGAAGATCGTATGGAAAATGTTCGCCGAGAAAGAGTAGGAGGGAACAAGTATGGCTTCATTTCAAGGCACAAAGATGAATCCGAGCCGATTTCATATCAGTCAGTTAAAGTTCTACCTGATTCTGGCTCCCCTCTCGGTTTTCATGGTTATGCCGATCATTTTTATATTTTCTCATTCGCTTAAACCGATGGACGAACTGTTTGCTTTTCCCCCAAGGTTTTTCGTTCAAAATCCGACAATGGATAACTTTCGGTTCCTATTGTCGACGTTCACGGTTTCCGGCATTCCGGTCAGCCGCTATATATTCAACAGCGTCGTGATTACGGTCGTGACGGTGTTCGCGACGATTTATATCAGTGCAGCAGCCGGGTACGCCTTTTCGAAGAAAAATTTCAAGCTGAAGAACACGCTCTTTTCGATCAATACGCTCGCGCTTATGTTTGTTCCGGTCGCCGTCTCCATTCCAAGGTATTTCCTCGTCGTCAAGCTCGGATTGATCAACGACTTCTCGGTTAATATTCTTCCGCTCTTGGCGATGCCTGTCGGCTTGTTTCTATTGAAACAGTTCATTGACCAAATCCCGAATGAGCTGATAGAGGCTGCCCAGATTGACGGAGCGAACGACTTTACGATCTTCCGGAAAATCATCATTCCGATGACGATGCCAGCGATCGCCACGATTGCGATCCTGGCGTTCCAGCTCAGCTGGAACAGCATAGAGCCGGCGACGCTGTACGTCAATGACGAGGAATTGAAGAACTTTGCTTATTATATGTCGACCTTTACGGCGACCAATAATGAAGTGGCAGGTCAAGGGATATCCGCGGCCGCCGCGCTCATCATGTTTATTCCGAATTTGCTGATCTTTATCTTTATGCAAAGCCGGGTTATGAATACGATGGCTCATTCCGGTCTGAAATAGGTGTGAAGCAGATGAAAAAGAAGACGGTAGGCAGATGGGTGTTGCTCGTCGTAATTGCATGCTTTCTGCTCGTTCAAATCTCGGCCCCGGCTATGGCCGCTGCGCCGTACCAAACAGGGACCGAAGGCCCGGGAGGCATGATCGTCGGGACGCAAACCGCATATGAACCGGACGGAATGATTCGGCTCGACGTAAACCAGCCGGCGGATCTTTTCCATGATGAGCCGACCGGAAAGTTGTATATCGCGGATCCCGGGAATGCAAGAATTGTAGTTTATGAAGAGAACAACGCACCGCAAACGATCGGAGAAGACGTCTTATCGAATCCTTCCGGCGTATATGTGGCCGCCGATCGACTCGTTTACGTCGCGGATTACGGGTTGAAACAAATTGTCGTGTTCGACGAGCAGGGAAAGCTCGTGAAACAGTTCGGCCGTCCGGAGGAACCGATTTACGGCAAAAAGAATGATTTTGCGCCGAAGAAGGTTGCGGTGGATAAACGAGGCAACATCTACGTCATCAGCGAAGGCTCCATTAACGGCGTTGTGCAGTTGAACAACGAGGGGCAATTCCTAGGTTACGTCGGCGCGAACCGAACGAGCCTGTCGATGAAAATGCTCATTCAACGCTTCATTTTTACCGAAGGACAGAAGGCGCAGCTGTTCAAATCGACGCCGCCGTCCCCGACCAGCATTGTGCTTGATTATCAAGGGCTGCTGTACACGGTAACCAATGGAATTAGCAGCGACGGCATCAAGAAGCTGAATATTGTCGGCGATAACATATTATCTTCGAACTCTTGGACCAGTGATTCGATGGTCGATATCGACGTGGATGCGGGCGGAAACATCTATACGGTAGACGTCAATGGGCTCATCTGCGTTTACGACAGCTTCGGCAATCTGCTGTTCATGTTTGGCGGAGGGGACGACAAGTATGAGCGCCAAGGGCTGTTTAAAAGCGCCTCGGCCATTGACGTCACCGACTCCGGGCGTACGCTGTACGTCGCCGACAAAGAGCGGAACGTCATTAACCGCTATTCGATCACCCCATTCGGAACGAAGGTGTATGAGGGCGTCGACCAGTACAAGCAAGGATTATACGTGCAGAGCGAGGACATCTGGAAAGAGATCCTCAAGATGAACAGCTATTTTATTTTGTCGTACAAATCGTTGGCTGAATCGTATTTCAAGCAAAACCAGAATGGCAAGGCTCTGGAGAGCTTCCGAATGGCGGAAGACAAAGAGGGCTATTCCGACGCGTTCTGGAAAATCCGCAACGATTGGCTTCAACAAAACATTAATGTCGTCGTATATACCGTATTTGCCATCATTGTTGCGGGTTACGTCATCCGAACGCTGCATCGGCGGTATCGCGTGCTGCAGCCGCTTGTACGATTGGGAAACTGTGTGGCGGAGATCAAGCTGGTGAAAGAAATCGGGTTCATGTTTTACTTCCTCAAGCATCCGATCGACGCGGTTCAGGAGCTGAAGGAACGCAAACGGGCGACAGTCCGCTCGGCAACGGTTCTGTATGTCTGGCTGCTGCTGCTTCAAGTCATTCTGGTCTATGCCAAAGGATACTTGTTCGCAAGTGGAGATCCCGACCAAATGGACTTATTGCCGATCATGTTAACGACGGCCGTTCCGCTATTATTCTGGGTCGTTATGAACTATATGGTCAGCACGATCAGCGACGGAGAGGGAAAGCTGTCAGAGGTTTATATCGGCACGGTTTACGCGCTGTCGCCTTATTTGATATTCGCGCTCCCGATCGCATTGATCAGCAACGTGCTGACGTATAACGAAAAATTCGTCTACGACTATTCGATGATGTTGATCCAAGGCTGGTCGCTGCTTCTCGTTTGCATCATGGTGAAGGAGCTGCATGATTATACGTTCAGGCAGACGGTGCGGAATTTGTTCCTAACGGTGTTCGGCATTGTATTGGCTGCACTGGTTATTTTCTTGTTAGTGCTCTTATTTAATCAAGAAGTGGAATTCATTCAAACGATCATTCAGGAGATGAGAAACCGTGCTTAACAAAGTGAAACGAATAGCTGCTCTATCGTTAACGTTCCTGCTGTTGGCCGGTTTGATCTCGATCGCGGCGCTCGCGCAGCAGGGAGTGAACCAACCGGAAGCTCCAGGCGCCGGTGCGGACGCATCGGGCGATCGACTCGCATCATACGAGAAAACTGCGGAAAACGCTCGCTTGGCGCTTTATGTAAATAAGAACACGCTCGGCATCAAAGTCCAAGACAAACAGAACGGTTATGTATGGGACGGCACGCTGGACGAGAAGGACGACAAGCTGAACAAATCGTGGCAATCGCTTTTCGAGTCGGGCTTGAGCGTGGAATACATGGATGCCAAACGCAAAATCAGCACCGCGCCGGTAACCGGAGAGCAAGCTAAGATTTCGGTTGAGTCCATGGAGGACGGCTTCTCGGCGAACGTGAATTACGAGAGGCTGGGAATCTCGCTGAAGCTGGAAGTTAGGTTGACGGAAGACGCAATCGAATTCAAGGTTCCGGAGGATTCGATTCAGGAGACGAATAAGGACAACCGGCTGCAGTCTCTCTACGTGTACCCGTTCTTCGGCGCAACCAAGGGAATTCAGCCGGATAAAGGATATATGCTCATTCCTGACGGCTCGGGCGCGCTCATCAGCTTGAACGAGCAGACGCTCGCGACGCAGCCCTATATTGGGAGAGTGTTCGGCGACGATCTCGGGATGAAAGGCAGCCCGCAGCTATCAGAAGGAATGGCGACACCCGTAGAGCAAGTGTATCTGCCGGTGTTCGGCATCGCCCATAAGGAAGGCGGCAACGCTTTCGTTTCCATGATTACGGGCGGCGCTCCTTACGCGGAAATTCGCTCTTATCCGGGCAGTGTCACCACGGCTTACAATTGGACCACGGCCAAATGGATATACAGAGAAAACTACTTCCAGTCCTTGGACAAAGAGGGCAAAGGCATCACCTTAAACCAGGAAGAGAAAAACAAATTCGACGCTTCCATGAAAGTCATGCTTCTTTCCGGCAAGCAGGCCGATTATTCCGGAATGGCAAACCGGGTGCAGAGCGAGCTTGTGCGGCGGGGGGAGCTGCCTGCCAAGAAGGACGGCGCAGATCCGCTCCCGCTCCGCATCGAATTTTTCGCCGCGGACAACCAAAAGCAATTGATTGGGAGCGAAGTAATCCCCATGACCACGGTGGACCAAATGGACGATATACTGACCAACCTGCGGGCAAATGAAGTGGACCGCATGATGGTTGTTGTCCGCGGCTACACGGAGGGCGGCGCTACCGGAGCATCTCCTACTCATTTTCCGTTAGAAGAAAAGGTAGGCAGCGGGGACGATTGGAACGCATTCGTGGAGAAGTATGAAGCAATAGGCATTCCCGTTTACTTTTATACCGACTACGTGATGGCCGGTGCGACGGCGGACGGATACGGCAAGGGGGACATCGCCCAGTCCGTTTCCAAGCAGCTGCTTTCGCTCTATGATATGTCGTACTATCTGCAGCCGGCAGCGTCCGCGAAGCTGTTTGAGAATGAAATTTCTTCGTTCCAACAGCACGGCATCGACCATATCGCGATGGACTCGATAGGTAGCAATCTTTTTTCCGCATATGGGAAATCCTCGTCTACGCGCAGCGGGTCGATCGAGACGTATACGTCGATGCTGCCTCGGGATTCCATCAACAGCTACGCATTTTACAAGCCGAATTATTACCTGTGGAGGTTTGCCGACCGGATCATGGATCTGCCGATGAGCACTTCAAGCTTCCTGCTGGAGAGCGAAGAGGTGCCGTTCCTGCAGCTTGTGCTGAAAGGGCATGTCGATTATTACGCCCAGGCCTCCAATTTCAACGCGAACCCGCAGAAGGAGCAACTGAAAATGATCGATTACGGCAGCTACCCGTCCTTCATCCTGACCGACGAGGATCCGATCAAGCTGGCTAACACAGAGTCGTCATGGTGGCTGTTCACTTCGCAGTATTCGGTGTGGAAGGATCAGGCCGTACATGAATATCGGACGGTTGCGGAAGCCTTGAAGCCTGTTGCGGATGCGACCTTTGACAAACGTGAAAAAGTGCGGGAAGGCGTATTTAGAAACACTTACTCGAACGGCACCTTCATCTATGTCAATTACACCATGAATGAAGTTACGGCGGACGGGAACAAGATTCCGGCGCAAGGGTTCTTGGTCCGGGAAGGAGGCCGTTCATGAAAATCCGTTACCGGCTAAGAGAGGCGCTTATCGGCCTATCGTTTATCTGGATTTGGATCGTAGGTTTTTTGGTCTTCACCTGCTACCCGTTGATCCGCACCTTGCTGTTTAGCTTCAGCCAAGTAAAGATTACCGCAGACGGAGTCAAGACAACGTTCATCGGCTGGGAAAATTACCGGAACGCGCTATTCCTGAACGTTGAGTTCGGCGATACCTTGGCTACCTATTTTGTTGAGACGCTTGTGATCGTGCCGATCATCGTCGTGTTCGCGTTAATCGTCTCCCTTCTGCTGAACGTGAAAATCCGCGGCAAAGGCGTCTTCAGGACGATTTACTTTCTTCCGGTCATTATTACAAGCGGACCTGTCATCAAGCAGCTGATGGATCAAGGAGCCACTACGCTCCCGGGCATTCAGACGATTATCGAGATGAGCAAGCTTCATGAAAGCATGCCGGAGCTGCTCGCCGATCTGATCGTGTTTCTGCTGACATCGTTTATTACGATTCTTTGGTTCTCCGGCGTGCAGATGCTGATCTTCCTGGCAGGCCTGCAGAAACTGGATTCCTCGATGTACGAAGCGGCGAGCATCGACGGCGCCTCCAGATGGGAATCGTTCTGGAAGCTGACGCTGCCGGCGCTGAACCCGATGATTATCGTCAATATGGTGTATACCGTCATCATGCAGTCCGTCTTTTCGCTGAATCCGGTCATTACTCAGATCCAGAGCGCGATGTATGATGCGAAATACGGAATGGGCTATTCCGCTGCGATGGCGTGGATCTATTTCCTGGTCATGCTGGTGCTGCTAGGCCTGCTGGTGCTCGTAACCAGGCAGCGGGAAACGAACCGTTAGGAGGTGGGATGGTATGAAAGGGATTGACCGCAGAACGATCGACAAGACGAAGCGAATCCTGTGGGGGTTTACGGGAGAAGGCGTTGTCTACAAATTAGCCGTATACTTCTTGCTGTCTCTGATCGGCTTCGTCTATTTGTACCCGTTGTTTTATATGATCACCTACAGCTTCATGAATACGGAGGACCTGATCAATCCGTTGATCACCTATATTCCGTCGGGATTTTATATGGACAATTTCGCCAAGGCGGCCGAGGTCATGGACTTTCTTAATACCTTGTGGCAGAACGTTCTTGCTTCCTTCGTTCCTGCCATCGTCCAGACCGTTTCGGCGGCTGTTATCGGATACGGTTTTGCCCGCTTCCGGATTCCGGGGAAATCCGTCTTGTTTGCGCTCGTGCTGGCAACGTTCATCATTCCGCCGCAAATTACGATGATTCCGCAGTTCCTGATGTTTAAAGATCTCGGATTAATCGGAAGCATATTTTCTTATATCATTCCGGCGGCGTTCGGACAGGGGATCAAAAGCGGTCTGTTCATTCTGATTTTCTATCAATTTTTCCGGTCGATTCCGAAGTCGCTCGAGGAGGCCGCACAAATCGACGGAGCCGGCGCTTACAAAATATTTGCCGTTATTTGCGTGCCGATGGCCGTGCCGGCCTTCATCATTTCCTTCTTGTTCTCGATGGTTTGGTATTGGAACGAAACGCTGCTTGCGGCGCTGTACTTGGGCGATAAGCTGACGACGCTGCCGCTGGAGCTGCAGAACTTCGCCGTAACGTACCAGAAGGTATTCCCGGCTGATCCGAATGCGCAGACCGGACGCAGCTTGAACGAAGCGATCAATATGGCCGGAACGTTTTTGAATATCATCCCGCTGCTGATCGTTTACTTCTTTACGCAGCGCTGGTTCGTAGAGAGCATTGAACGATCAGGCATCACAGGCGAATAAGAGCACTCTTAATAAGGATGCTCGACTTCGATTTAGAGGAAGTACTCTAGATATAGAATGTTCTCAGCACGCAGTCGGGTCATGAATTTACACATTCTATATCGTTTGAAGGGAGTGCACTTGCTTTGCATCACAGAAGATGGATCGCATGGCTGGCCCGTGCAGTGGTGCTGCTGGCGGCGATGGGATGCTCGCAGGAGCAGCCGGACGAATTGGACCTTGAGGCCAAGGCGTCGTTCGACTATCTATGGGAGCAGACGAACTGCGAAGAAGGCTCCGAAGGCTACGGCTTGACGAGGGACCGATACCCGGGCAATCCGAAGATCGCCAGCACGGCGGCCACCGGATTTGCGCTCACGGCAATTCCGATCGGCGTGGAGAACGGCTGGATCAGCCGCGAGGAAGGCTATGACAGAGCGGACCGCACGCTCGAGACGCTTCTGCGTATGGAGCATGAGCACGGATTCTTTTACCACTTTGTGAACATCGATACCGGCAAGCGAGAGTGGAACAGCGAAATTTCGAGCATCGACACCGGCTTGCTAATGAACGGCGTATTGACGGCAGGTCAATATTTCGGCGGCGACGTCCAAAAGAAGAGCAAGCAGTTATATGAGCGCGTCCAGTGGCCCTGGTTCGTAGACAAAGGTAAAAATCAGCTCTATATGGCATATTCTCCGGAAAAAGGGTTTCAAGGCCATTGGGACTTCTATGCCGAGCAGCTGTCCCTTTACGTGCTGGCCGCCGGTTCGCCGACGCATCCGATTGACGTCTACGATGGCTTTACACGCCACAAAGCATCATATAAGAATTCCGAGCCGTTCATCCATTCCTGGTTCGGTTCCCTGTTCACCTATCAGTTCTCGCATGCCTGGGTCGACTTTCGCGGCTTGGTAGACCGTGACGGGGTTGATTGGTTCAACAACTCGGTACTCGCCTCCCAGGCGAGCCGGCAGTTCGCCATCGATCTAAGCGAGAAGATTAAAGGCGTAGGCGAACAGTCGTGGGGCTTTACCGCATCCGATTCGCCCGCCGGTTATAACGGATTGCTCGGTTCGCCGCCTTCCGGCTATGACGATGCGGCTCATCAAGCGGACGGCACCGTTCCGCCGGCCGGGGCGCTGGGCTCGGTTGTGTTTACACCGGAAGAATCCATAGAGGCATTGAAGTATTTCCTAACAGTTCCGGATCTAAGCGGCGAATATGGACTGAAGGATGCGTTCAATCTGAATGCCGATTGGGTCGGTCCCGATTATATCGGCATCGATAAAGGGATCACGCTGTTGATGGCCGCCAATTACCGGGACGAGACGGTTTGGAACATGTTTATGAAGGTTCCTTACGTGAAGAAAGGGCTTGAAGCTCTGCAATTCAGAAACAAATAGACTTTTCAGGCGCCGAACGAGGAGAGATTACCATGAAACAAACGACGAATGATTATGAGCAGCTTTCGGAGAAGGTTAAGGCGTTTGTCGATCGCCAGCATAAGGACTCCTACCGGTTGATCGATGCTTGCCGCAATCCGCGCACAGGACTTTACGGCGATGCTTATCTCAGTTTCGCCAGAAATCCGGAGGCCCGCTGCTCGGTTTCTGCGACCGGGATCGGCTTGATCAGCCTGGTTGTTGCCGATTACGAGGGCTGGGACGACCAGGCGGCGGAGAAAGTCAAGCTTACGCTTAATGCCGCTCTCGGCAAGGTGGAAGGGTGCAAGCCGGGTAGAGACGCCGCGACGGGCTTCTTCGCGCACTTCATCGACATGGAGACAGGCGCGAATCTGGGCTCCGAAATTTCGACGATCGATACATCGTTGCTGGTAGCGGGAGCTTTGTTCGCGGGGAAGCATTTTAAGGATAAAATGCCCGAAATCGACGAGATGGCTCATGAATTGTTAAAGCAAATCGACTGGCGTGTTGTTATCGCCGATAAGCATAGAGGGATCATCAACATGATCGTGAAGGACGGCCAAGGCATCGCCCCGCTCCCGGCTTACAACGAATATGTGCTGGTTGCCCACTTGGCGAAAATCGCCCAGCCGAAAGACCCTGACATCCAAGAGCTTTGGGATAACACATTTGCGGAACACAAGATAAATGAATTCCCTAAGAAATATTACCGGGACATTCCGGTTATTACCGATACGAATACGAAGGATCCGAGCGATTTGAAGTTCTTGTCTTCGTTTGTGCACCAGTTCCCTTATTTCTTGGTTCCGGATTATGCGAAGAGCGGGATCTACAATCAGTACTATGAGAATGCATGCACGGCTGACCGGCTGAAGTGGAAAGAGCTTACCGATGTGCCTTCCTACGTATGGGGGTATGGAGCCGGCGCCAATGACGGTCTGTACAACACTTATCATGCGGATAAAATCGAGGATTCGCCAGGCAACGTCGCTTCCGCCTACATTGTTGCCGGCTTCCTGCCGGTTTACCCTGCGGGCATCCACGACCTCTATGCGTTATATCGGCTGCACATTCCGTACGACACCTATTCCAATCCGAGGGATCGGGAGGATGAAGTGAAATATAGAGCGGCTTACAAATACGGATTGCATCGTTATTCGTGGTGGCATCTGGAAGGAAGGGACCGGTGGTACCCCGAGAAAGTGACAGTGATCGACTGGAGCTCCATGCTGTACGGCATGACGGCGTTTAAACGGGGGATGTCTTTCTTCACGGACCGGTTGAGATAACACCATCTATAAGAAGTTGTTCATAAGTCATTGAAACGCACTATCAGTATTTTTTTACAGTATGTCAAAACGTTTCGCCGATTGCATCCGCAATACCAATTCGAAAGAAAAAGGCAGGGTTTGAAACGATGATTGAGATCAAAGACAAGCAAATCCTCATCGACGGCAAGCCGCAAATCATCATGTGCGGGGAAATTCACTATTACCGGCTTAAGCCGGAGGATTGGCAGGACCGCATCGACAAGCTGAAGGAAGCGGGCTGCAATGCGGTTGCCAGCTATGTACCGTGGCTCTGTCATGAGCCGGCGGAAGGGGTGTTCGATTTTGACGGTCATACGCACCCGGAGCTGAACCTCATCGGCTTTATCGATCTGTGCAGGGAGAACGATCTGTACTTTTTCGTTAGACCGGGCCCGCTCATTATGGCGGAAATGAAAAACGAAGGTTTGCCTTACTGGGTGTATACAAAGTATCCGGAAATCATTCCGGTCGGCTGGGACGGAAGCCCGGCGACGACGAAGACGGTCGACTACCTTGCGCCTGGATTTCTTGAGGCCAGTAAAAACTGGTATCGCGCGGTGATGGCGATTGTTGCACCCCGGCTTTATACGAACGGGGGGAATATTATCGCGGTTCAACTGGACAATGAAATCGGCATGCTCTCTTGGGTCAGCAATTGTCCGGACCTTACGGACAACGTGCTAAGCGAATTCGCCGCTTGGCTCCAGCAGCGGTATTCCGCGGAACAGCTGTCGGCCCGTTATCCGTTCTCCTTGGATGACGACAAAGCGCGCAGGATCGGCATTCGCTCTCCGAAGGAAGAATACGCGCTGGAGCTGACGCACGACTTAGGCTACTATATGCGGAACCGATCGGCCCGTTATGTTGCTATTCTTCGCTCTTATGCCGAAGAGTTCGGCGTCAAGGACATCCCTTTCGTTGTTAACATTCACGGGACGGACGGGGGCCGCGGGTTCACGTTCCCGATCGGCATCAGCCAGCTGTATGAATCATATACGCAGGCGCCGGGATATCTATCGGGCTCCGATATTTATTTCGGGGACTTGGACATGGTGACGTTCCAGGATCTTTATATCATCAACGGATTTATGGACGCCGTGCATACGCCGGACCAGCCGCTCACCTCCGTCGAATTCAACTGCGGCGACAGCAACTTCGGCGAGACGTACGGAGGTCGCAACGATCCCTCGGCCGCCGATTTTAAAGCCCGGATGTGCATCGCGCAAGGGAACCGGCTTCTCAATTATTATTTGCTGACCGGCGGCTATAACTATCGGATGGATATGACGCCTAGCGACGGGAACGACCGTATCGCCTTTACCGGCGAACGCCACGGCTTTGCCGCTCCGATTAGTCCGGAAGGCGAGTACAATTATACGTTTCCGAGAATGGCTCGCACGAATAAGACGATATTGGCTGTCGGAGATAAGCTCGCGCGAATGAACGAGGAACGCGACGACGTCAGCTTCGCGTTCATTCCGGATTATTACATGACAGAATTCCGGTATCCGGGCAGTGAGCGCGTGAAGGAAATCCTGCAAAATATCGAGGGGAATCGCGCGCACGGCGCTTGGGAGATCATGGGCCGCGCTATGTTGCTTGCCGGTTATCGATTCGGCGCCTCCGATATTCAAAATAAGCCTCTCGACCCTTCGGCCACCCCGGTACTCGCGCTGCCGTCTGCCCGTTATATGCCCGGCCATATCCAGCGGAAACTGGCAGACTACCTGTATGCGGGAGGAAAGCTGCTCGTTTACGGCGAGCTGCCGAGCTTCGATATGGAAGGCAAGCCGTGCACGATTTTGACGGAAGCGTTAGGGGTGAAGCTGCTTGGCCTGCTCCGTGATTCAGGCCATTTCTACCTGTCGATCGTGTCTGAAGGGTGGGCGGCCCCGCGGCCGGAAATGCGCGCATACGTTGCCCAAACGTTCGACGTCGGCGATCAAACGCCGATTATGCGCGTGTACGGCAGCGGTGAAGTGACCGCGTTCGATGCGCAGGTTGGAGCGGGCCGCGCGATTGTATTCGGCAATTCGTACCGGTGTGACATCGATTTGTTCCGGACAGCCTTGGAGCTTCTCGGCGCGAAAGCGGGGCTGACGCATGATTGCAAATACCACGGCATCTTTATGACTTCAACGGCAACGAACGAAGGGGAACGGTTCGTCCATGTGCTGAATTTGGACGGCTTCGATAAAGAGATCGGCATTCAGGAGAACGGCCAACCGTTGTTCGGCGGCCGTAAGCTGCTGCTGCAAAGCAAAGAAGGGGTTATGCTGCCGCTCAATGTGACCCTCGGCGAAGTGAAGATTGTGTATTCCACCGCGGAAATTGCCACAGTGGAGAACGACCGCCTCGAATTTCGGCTGACCCAGCCTGAGGATCTCATCGTTCTCGAGACGGACCGCGAAGTGATTCCGAGCGAATCCTTTACAGTCCGTAAGGAAGGCAGCAGAACATGGATCGTGTCGCGCCAGCACGCCAAAGTAAATGACCGCTTAACACTACATTTCGTGTCATAGGAGGGAACTGCAACTTGATACACACCGATTCAACGATCCAAACGAAAGTGGAAGAACTTCTATCCCAGATGACCCTTGCCGAAAAAATCGGGCAAATGTACCAGACCGACCCGGGAACCGTGCTGCGTTCCTACAATTCAAAAATCGAAGTCTCGACGCCGGTCACCGGTCCCGTATCCGAGCGTACACTCAGCAAGGAACTCATTTCGAATATGGGATCGATCTTGAGCGCGACCGATGCCGAAACGGCGTACGAAGTGCAGAAGGTGTTCCTTGAACATAATCGGCTAAAAATCCCGCTGCTCTTCATGTTCGATATTATTCACGGCTTCCGCACGGTGTTTCCGGTACCGCTCGGCCTTGCTTCCAGCTGGGAGCCGAAGCTTGCGGAAAACACCTCCAGGGTTGCAGCAGCGGAAGGCGCCGCCTCGGGCATTAACGTGACCTTTGCGCCGATGGCCGACCTCGTTCGCGATCCGAGATGGGGGAGGGTAATGGAAAGCCCCGGAGAAGATCCGTATTTGAACGGTCTAATGGCCGCAGCGATGGTAAGAGGCTTTCAAGGGGACGATCTGAAGGCGCTTGATACGGTTGCGGCATGCGTGAAGCATTTTGCGGCATACGGCGCGGCGGAGGGCGGACGGGATTACAACACCGTCGATATGTCGGAAGCTGCGCTCCGCAATTACTATTTGCCTGCTTACAAGGCGGGGATCGACGCAGGCGCCGAAATGATCATGACGTCCTTTAACGTCTACGACGGGGTGCCGGCAACGACCAACTCCTTCCTGCTGCGAGAAGTGCTTAGAGATGAGTGGGGATTTGAGGGCGTGGTCATTTCCGACTATACGTCGCTTTGGGAAACAATGTTCCATATGAGCTCCAAAGACGGCGAAGACGCAGCGAAGCAGGGTCTGGAAGCGGGCCTGGACATCGAGATGATATCGACGGAATACATCAGCCACCTTGAGCAATTGGTTGAAAGGGGCGAGGTAGACGTTGCGCTGATCGATGAGGCGGTCAGACGCATCCTCACTTTGAAATTCAAGCTCGGTCTGTTCGACGATCCGTACCGTTACATCAACATTGAGCGCGAAAAAAAGGCCCACCTGAAGCCTGAATATCGTCAGCTGGCGAGAGAGGCTGCCCAGAAATCGATGGTACTATTAAAGAACGACGACATTCTTCCGCTGAAGAAGGACATCAAATCGGTGGCCGTTATCGGACCGTTCGCCGACAACTGCCGGATTTTGGGCCCATGGAGCGGACTCGGTAAACCGGACGAGGCGGTTACCGTCAAGCAAGGTCTTATCAAGAAATTAGGAAATGCTGTAAAGGTTACGGCTGCAGCCGGGTGCGACTACAGCTCGAATGACGTTTCCGGCTTCCAAGACGCATTGGAAGCAGCCGCCTCGTCCGAGGTCGTCATTCTGGCCATGGGCGAAGAGGATCATATGAGCGGCGAAGCGGGCAGCCGAGCGTATTTAACGTTGCCGGGCGTTCAGCCGAAGCTGGTCGAGGAAGTGCTGAAGCTCGGCAAGCCTACCGTGCTTGTCCTCTTCAATGGACGTCCGCTGGAGCTCAAGTGGTATCACGAGCACGTTCCCGCGATTCTGGAAGCGTGGTTCCCGGGAACGGAGGGAGGAAACGCGGTCGCTGACCTGCTGTTCGGGGACGTGAATCCTTCGGCGAAGCTGACGATGAGCTTTCCGTATACCGTCGGGCAAGTGCCAGTGTACTACAATTGCTTGAATACCGGCAGGCCGAAAGGGCATGAGGATAACGACTTCCGTTTCCTCTCCAAATATCTCGACATTCCGAATGCGCCTTACTACCCGTTCGGCTATGGACTCAGTTACACGGAGTATACATATTCGGACGCGGCTCTGACCGGCAATACGTTAACGCCGGGCGGCTGCGTAAAGGCGAAGGTGACGGTGCAGAATACCGGAGACTACGCCGGCGAAGAAATCGTACAAATGTACGTTCGCGATCTATGGGGCAGCTCGTCGAGACCGCTGCTTGAGCTGAAGGGCTTTAAGAAAATTCACCTGGCGCCGGGGGAGAAAGCGAAGGTGGAGTTTGAAATCGAGCCGGGAATGCTCTCTTATTTCACCGCCAAGAAGCAGTACGAGGTGGAAGCGGGCGATTTCAAGGTGTTTGTAGGGAAGAACTCAAGAGATTTGATCGAGTGCGGCACGTTTGCCTATTGCGTATAAACTGAAACCGGGGCTGTTCCATAAGTCATCTACATGGCTAAGGGGCAGCCTCTGTTGCCGGAGGACAAGAACATATTCCGATTGAAAGTCGCGATTAGCGGCTTTTTTTGTTTTTTATCGGTACAAGTTCTTGTCCCGAGCCCAGGACAAGAACTTGTACCGATTGCCGATTAGATCAGCATACCACTGTTGTATAAGAAACATATTTTTCAAATTACACATTGATCGTGTCCGGACACATATTTTCGGATTTACATCTATATCCTCACAATAAATACAATGATTCATCTTGACTTGAACATCCTCCATATCAGCTGAAATTAGGAAATTGCAATAACCTAAAGACAGAACAATTTTAATAGTTTGTTACAACCACCTTCATAAAAATATTTGATATAGTTTTGATGTGCTAAAGGTAATTAGATCATAATTTGATGACCGATCGATGTCGGTGCGCGATTTGAAAGAGGACGATGTAGGGTATGTGTACTCGCTGCCAATCTTGCCAGAGTTTTTAACAGGGTATGAATTTATTCGCTTCTTTATCGATGTTAATGAGAATGTAATTGCAAGACGGGGCGAAGATGTGGATGGGCTGTTCGATATGATGCGCATTGCGAAGGATGACCGGCATAAGCTGCTCAAGCATTATTCGCACGGCATGAAAAATAAGATCCAGATGCTGCTTTTTCTGTTGATGAAACCTCCGGTGATTTTGCTGGATGAACCGCTGACATCGTTCGATGTCATTATTGCTCTGGAAATGAAGCAATTACTTCGAGAGATGAAATCGGATCATATACTGATTTTCTCTACGCATATTTTACAACTTGCAGCAGACTTGTGTGATGAATTGGTAGTCCTACATGATGGCAAGTTGTCACGGGTTTCAGCCGATCTCCTGGGTCGCCCGGATTTCGAGCAGCAGGTGATTGAACTGTTGCAGAGCGATGCCGAAAACGAAGCTGGTGCTGCTGGAAACGGATTGGGGCAATGCCAAGATGGAACTCAGAAGGAGAAATCCGATGCTGGGAGTGTTTAATACGATTGCCCGCAGGTGGCAATTGCAGATTGCAACGTTGGCGAACCGCATCATATTTTATACCCAGCGTTTGCCATGGCTTAGGGGTTTAATCAGTGAGCAGGCGTATGCCGCTGTACGGGCGAAGCGAACAGCTGGCGCAGTGGCGGTTGTGTTGAGGATTATTGCCGGTTTGCTGGAAAGCTTATTATACTTCGGGGTAATGATTGCGCTGCCCGTGGTCTTGTGGGCGGACGAAAGGGAGGCTGGAGAACGGCTCCAACTGTTTATGCATATGTATTTTTGCATCAGTGTATTGATGGCAGGGATAACGAGTGCGAAAATAATGGAAACAAATGAAGTGAAGTATACTGCAGTCCGACTCATGCGTATCGCGCCGACACGATTCATGCGGGCCGTGCTCGTTTACCGATACTCGACTTTCTTTTTATATCAATGGATGGCACTAACAGTGATCGCGGGCATTTTTGGTATTTCGGCACTACAGGCGCTGATGCTGGTCGTTACTGTGACGATGTGGCGTGTGGGATCCGAATGGTTGCATTTGATCATGTTCCGACGGAGTAATATAGTGCTGGTGAAGAAGACGGGAATTATTGTGCTGGTGATGTTGCTAACACTGGCTGCAGCTTACTTGCCGTTGACGACAGTAGATGGAGTTCCGTTGTTCGGTGCTAAGGCGTTTGACCAGCCGTTGCTCATAGTGCTGTTGTTGTTTTTTGGCGTTTTCACCGGCTATGTCCTGCTGAAGCAAACAGATTTTACGGCTGAGGTTCGCGCGGTAACAAATCACGATGATCCGCTATTGAATATGGAACAAATGATGGCTGATGTCCAGCGAAAAGCGGTACAGGCAAATGAGAGCGACTACGGGGAGAACCCTTCGCCACCATACAGTTCTAAGGAAGCAGCAGGTCGCAAAAAAGGCTATGCCTACATGCATGAGCTTTTTATTGCACGACATAACAGTCTAATTCGCGCCCCGCTTCGCAAGCGTTTTGCAGCCATAATGGTGATTGGCGTTATGCTGGTGTCTTCGGCGCTGTTATTTGCTGCTGATCATTTGGATGTCAATTCGCTCGAACAATTTCTTCCTTTATTGATTTTAGCGATGTTTCATTTGACGACGGGAATGCATTTGTGCAAGGTGTTGTTTTACCATTGCGATATAACGCTGATGCGTTATCACTTCTATCGCAAGAATGCGGTGCAACATTTTCGTTTGCGGCTTGGATGGATGTTGGGGATGAATGTACTAATTGGCGCGGCTTTAGCGAGTGTGCTAAGTGTGTTCTTACTGATTTTGTCTGAGGGAGTAGTGCATAGTATATTGCTACCGATCTGGCTGTTGACGCTAACTCTGGCCGTTTTCTTTACGGTGCATCATTTGCTGCTGTACTATCTGGTTCAGCCATATTCAACGGAACTGAATACGAAGAACCCTTTGTTCACTTTGCTGAACAGTCTGATTTCGGTATGCTTTATTGTGGCCATGCTGTTACGCTTAACACCCTGGACGTTGGCTAGTGTCGTTACTACATTGTCGCTTGCGTATTTGTTTAGTGCACTGCCGCTTGTCTCGAAGTTTGCTGAAAGCCGGTTTAGTGCGAAATAAGCGGAAGTCTGACATCAGATTATGCATTGGCATGACGAGAAGGATATATAAATTGACTCACAGTACAGGTAGGCAAAGCATTAGAAAAATTCTATCGTTAAACGGATCGCTCCATGCTGTGATCTGGAAGCAAAATGGACGTTTCGTGTTAACATTAGAAGCCGCTAATTATGCGGCTTTTTATATTTATGTTATCAAGTTCATGTTATTACGCAATGACAAGAACTTGATAACATTCCCGACTGATGACAAGAACATGGTTACATTCCGGATATGATTTCACCCCGCACACGTTCTCAAAGAGGTCCAATGCCGCAACAGGGAATATGGTCCGATTACCGATTAGGTAAATATATAACTATGTTTCCATGCAATTTTATTAAGTTACGGGAAGTTTAACAAAACAAATGTATTCCAGGTTCGTCTAAAAAGTAGGTTGGATTTTGCGAGGAGGAGTTGAAATGTTGAGAACGTTAGTTTTAGGAGCAGCTTTAGTACTTGCCGTATGTATGCTTAGTGGTTGCAGTGCTTCGCCCGAAGCCAAAAAGGGGGATTATATTATTTCGAAAGAAGGCCAAAGAATCTTAGTAGCGAAGAATATTTCAAAGAAGGATTCTGAAAGTAAGGCCATCGCTGAAATCAAAAAGAGTAACATCGAATTAATCAATTATATAGTTGAGGATTCCCAACTCTATAATGAGCTTATGATAGGCAAAAAGTTCATGTAACCCCCAAAACGAATGACAAAGGTGAATATGTTGTAATGAAATCCGATCCCCCGCAAATTATAGCTGGTCAGATAGAAAGACTTAAAGATTGATGAGATTATTGTAACGACTAAACAATATTTTATTTGTAATATTAGACTCGAGACTAAACAATAAACTTCCTATATACGCATTTGAGAAAGGACCTCATCGCATGTATTTGATAATATATTTACGATAACATTTTCACCTACTAACATACCACTTCAAGCGCGGCAGGAACAGGAAATCAACCCTTTTTTACTTTCCGCTCTGAAGCCAATAATGTGATCGTAAAGTGAACAATTTTGCAAGAAGAGGAGGGATCGCGTGAAAAAGATTCTTGTCATTGATGATGAAGCAGCCCTCAGAGATTTAATTGAGCTTGTGCTCAAAAGGGAAAATTTTTTGGTGCGGACAGCGGAAGACGGAGGTGCGGGGCTCAAGGAGCTGGATTCCTTCAAACCGAATCTGGTTTTACTGGATTTAATGCTGCCGGACTACTCGGGGTATGACTTATGTAAAGAAATCACCAATAAACAAGCTATTCCAGTCATTATGTTATCGGCGAAGAATGAGATTATAGATAAAGTGTTAGGACTAGAGCTCGGGGCGGAAGATTATCTGACCAAACCTTTTGATAACCGGGAGCTTATTGCAAGAATTAAAGTGGTCCTTAGGAGATACGAAAACAACGATCCGAATACATTAGGGGAAGACAAACCGATGTATTTTGAGGAATTGGCATTTGATCTGGACAGAAAAGTGGTGCTGAAGAACGGGGCTCCGGTTTCCTTGACCGCTAAAGAATTTAAAATTCTGGAGACGCTGCTCAAAAGGCCGGGAAAAGTCTTTACAAGGGATGAACTTCTGGAGCTCGTTTGGGGCTATGATTATTTGGGGGACAGTCGCAGCGTGGATATGACCATCATGCGGTTAAGAAAGAAGCTGGAGGACGACACGGAAAACCCCAAATATGTGAAAACCGTCTACGGCTTCGGTTACCAGCTGGGAGGTGGCTCTAACTGAAATATGCAACTCGGCTGCTGCTGAATTATTTATTTTTCTCCGTGTTATCCTTTGCCATTATTATTATTTCCGTGAACAAAGCTATCGACTACTTTAGTTTTGTGACGATAGAGAAGAAAATGATGAAGCAGGCCGACTTATATGAGCTGTCCTTTAGAGAAACCCTCGCTATGCAGGATAGAACGGCGGCCGAGGAACCGGCTGCAGAGGTGGCGAGAATCGCTTTGGAAAGGTTGAAATCTGCAGGCCAGGAAGTGCGGATCTACGACAGCAGCCAGAAGCTATTGGGATGGGCCGTTGACGGCATAGTCATCAATGATGGAACCCCTCTAATTTTTCAGGGAAACATTCAAAATGCCATCAGAGGGAATTATGCGTACACCATTACCGATGCTAAATTGCTCTACTTTGCAGTGCCTATTCAAGATAAATATTATCAAAACAGCTTTGTATTCGAATTTGTGGAGGACCTTTCGTATTTCTACGTGATAATGGATCAAATCCGGTATATTTTACTTGCCGGGGCAGCAGGATTTCTAATTCTGATTACATTAGCAAGCTTATTTATTGCCCGTAATACAACAAAACCGATCAAATATCTGCTTGGGGCCACGGAGAAATTCTCCAAACAGCAGTTTCAGCAGGTAAATTTGAACAGAAAAGACGAGCTCGGGATGCTTGCCGCTGGACTAAACCGGATGGGCATTCAATTAAATGAGTATATCCAGCACCAGAAGCAGTTTGTTTCGAATGTTTCTCATGAACTGAAAACACCGCTTGCGGCCATCCGAGGATTTTCCCAATATTTATATGAAGAAGAAAATGAGGACAAGGAATTACAAAAGATCTATGCTCATCTTGTAAATGAATCGGACAGGCTGACCCTGCTTATCAATGAGTTGCTGTTGTTATCTCGGTTTGACAAGGCAGGTTCGGATGAAATGGGTAAGGAAAAGACGGATTTAACCGTGTTAACCGAACGTGTGGCCGCGGAAATGAGATCAAAAGCGGAGGACCAAGACATTCTGCTTGACTTCAAGCCGGGGAAACCGGTCTTCGCCTGCGTCAATCCAATCCTGATGTCGCATGCTGCCGCGAATATTGTTGATAACGCCTTAAAGTATTCCAAAGGCGGCACACGGGTTAGAATCGAGACGTTTATCAGGGAGGAGACGGCGGTCATCCAAATAAGGGACGAGGGCGTCGGGATCCGTGAAGACGAAATTGCCCGGGTGCAGGAAAGATTTTATCGGGCGGACAATGCTCACGTGGCCAAAGGTTCAGGATTGGGACTCTCCATGTGCAAAGAAATCGTTGAGAAATTTGACGGTGAACTGGAGATTGAAAGCGAAGTGGGCGTCGGGACCACCGTGTCCATCCTTCTTCCTTTAGCATGAAGTTACAAGAATGATACAAGATTGTGATTAGACTAATAATTTGTTTTCATATGATGACTTCATAAGATTAAGAAATCATGTTGGGAGGGTACCCGTATGAAAGCATTAAGCAAACCAGCAGCCCTGATGATGTCGATTGTCCTTCTTGGGACTTTATTGGCGGGATGTCAGGGAACCAGGGAGAGTACGCCGGAGGCTCCCGTACCTTCATCAGGCAGTAACCCGGCAGAGGGCAGCGCCGATTCCGGCGTAATCAAGGAAGGAACGATTCCTAAGGACGGGAATGTAATTTTAAAAGAATTGGCTTTCGTCTACAAGGACAATACCATAGCCCTTTCCGATATCGTTGACGATGCAAAACTTGAAAGCATGCTGGGAAAAGCGGTTGAGAAAAAATCCCACACCTATACGGCAGACGATAAGACCAATATGGATCAGCTGCTTGGCCGTACAAAAAATGTATACACCTTTCCAGGGCTTGAAATCGAAACCTTCAATACAGGAGAAGGTACTGATTTCTATATTACCTCGATTGAAATTACAGCCCCTGAATATTCCACAGTCCGAAATATGAAAGTCGGCGACAGTTTAGAGCTGCTCAAAAAAGCATATCCTGAAGGGAATCTAATGGGCAATGGAGCGACCAGCGCGGAGGACGATTACCGGTATACGCCGGCCAACTATGTGGATGTAATGACGTTCCATATCAAAGATGCAAAGATTGACCGTATTCGCATAAACACGCTTTTGGACTGAACAATTCAATTCACATAAGAGCGTCATGTAAGAAAGGTATCTTAAGGTTCAACCTAGCTGGAAGAGGGTTGGACTAGTAGATGGATATAATGATGATTAGGTGGAAGTTTGATCGACACCAAGCTAATCGTTGTTGAGTATAATCCTGATTCTCACGATGGATTATGCCATGATAGGGGCATCCTTGGTCAAAAGGCTATTCCGCTTTATAAAGCGGAATAGCCTTTTTTGACGATTCCAGAAAGTATAAAGAACTAGTACCGTAAAGGATTAGATAAGCATCTGCTATGTTATTCTTGCGATTTCATTTAATCTAACGGGCAGTTTCAAGTAATGGGTGGTCATTATTATCAGGCAGAAACCAAAAAAGGGCGAAGCCGTAAAGGGAAGGAGATTATGGAGGGATACAAAAGCCATTTATTAAATCAATTAAAATAAATGATGATATAATTACATAACAATAATTGGGTACCATGTAAGCTGGAATGCCCCAATAGACTGTTGTTATGTGAACATAATTTTTAGGAGGTTATTTATGTCCAGGCAAAATAGAACCCTAATGGATTGGAATGAGGGTGTATGGCTCAACGCCCCTCAGGCTTCTAGCATAGAAGATGGGATGCTGAAGATTGTGCCGGAGAAAGGCAGAGACTTCTGGAAAAAGACTTTGTACGGATTTGAATTTGAAGATGGACCGGCATTGTTGGCAAAATGGGATCGCAATACGGGAGTTGAGGTTTCCTTCCGGCTCAACTCCTTTGTCGAATTATACGATCAAGCGGGTCTGTTATTATATCATGGCCAGGAACAATGGATTAAAGCCGGCATTGAAATGAATGACGGGACTCCTCAACTTGCCGTTGTAGTTACAGACGGATATTCAGATTGGTCGCTTACGGCTGTACCGGATTGGGAGGGAGAGGAAGTTACCTTGCGGGCATCGATTATTAAAGATGCTGCGGTTATTCGGGCACGGAGCGGTAAGCATGCTTGGAGGACCATTAGGGTCGCAAGATTTCCATACCCTTCGAATAATCAAGCCGGTCCTTTTGCCTGCTCGCCGCAGCGCGAGGGCTTTGAGGCTACGTTTACCCGTTGGGAGGTAACTGCCCCTGACGAAGATCTTCATATTGATCCACCATTACAATAATCTAAACTATATACGCAGAATGGAATTTCAAAAACGAGATTAGGCGCAGACGATTATATCACCGAGCCCTTCAGCCCCCTCAAAGTAGTGACGCGCGTCAATACCGTTCTGTGTCGAAAGTCCAACGGAACATTGCAAAATCCTTTATCGATGGGTGTTGCTTTTTAAGTATACGAGGAAAGGGGGCTTCATCCTGAATAGGATGAAGCCCCCTTGTACCAACAACCTTTTTTTATAGAAACTACGGCATGGTCAAATGGGGCAGGCCTTGAGAGACCTTTTTCAGCGAGACATTAGTATCCCCTTTGACGTACCGGTCGAAGAAAGCGGATGAGAGCTCGTTAATGGAGCGGTGCATCTGACGAGGGGCAGCCCCTGTTGGCGGCAGCAATGGAGAGAACAGATAAAAATCCGTGAAACTCATATGGTTCGCATTGGCGAATACAACCGAGTATCCTTCTCCTGCACCAGCCCGTTTTCGACGATCCGCCGACTCGGCCCAAAACTGCTCGTAATCTTCCCGACTACGGCCGGAAGATTCAATTGCCTGGTCCAAGGATTGCTCGAATGCGAGGCGGTCTACGCTAGACTCCGCATTCATCTGCATATACGGCTTCCCGTATCCGCCTTCAGGCACCGGCTGGCCGTAAAGCGTTCCGTCCATATTAAGGGCAGCTTTCACTCTGCTATCCGCCAGCAGCATCTGGGCTGCCGTGGCTCCGCCAAAGGAATGGCCGAACATGCCGACCTTATCCATATCGAGTCTTTCGGAAAAGATCCCTTTATGGTCCGATCCGTTTAGCAGCTCTAATTGATCCAGTACAAACTTGGCATCTTCGACCCACAGCTGGCTCTTCTTCTCGTATGCATCGAATCCCGACAGGTTCTCAAGTTTCAACATGGCTGTCTGGTCCGGAAAGACGACGGCGGCGGCATCATAGGGATGATCGATGCCAACGACAACGTATCCTCGACTGGCCAGTTCTTCAACCTGAAACGTATTCTGGTTACGGAAGCCGGTCAGCCCGTGAGAGAACAACAGTACGGGAAAACGATCCTGGTCCGTGGATAACTCCGCATCTTGCTCGGAATGGGATTGCACGTATTTCAGCTGGCCTAACAAAAACGGGGGGATGGAGATGGCCTGCCGTAAACCTTCAAGAACGACCGGGAGATGATTTATATACGGAGATTTCCCGGTCCCTGTGCCCAGTGACGCAGGGTACCAGATTTGGATCTTAAGCTTTCTGCTATCCGCAGGATCATCCGTGGCCGGCTCTTCTCTGCGTTCGTCCTCGAGTACCATCGTGGTCGACCCGACAGGATATGGTCCTTGAGGTTCGGCAAAGGAGAAAACCGGAAGGAGTATCGGCAATGCAGCGGAAACGCCGATATACACGATCAGAAGCAGCGCGGTGATCCAGCGCTTGATTGCTGTCATTACAGCAAACCGCTTTGCAGGCTGGACCGAGGGATGATCCTTCGAGTGGGTGGATTGCCGTAAATGATAAAGAGCCAGTCCTCCTACGATTAGACATTCCGCATAGGTCGGGATCATCTGCCATCGGTAGCCTTCGGTTAACATTTGGATAATGCTTAGGCCCCCGGACAGTCCGGCTGCCCAATAGCAGAGGTGTACAGAACGTTTGTGTTTTCCCAATAAGTAGACGCAACTTATGATTATTGCCAGATTCATGATCCATAATGCCGTTTCATATATACGCATAAGTATCCTCCTGTTTTATCGTAAAATAAGCTTATCAACCGGAGCTGTAGCCTAGCTGTAGCCAACCTTACATAATCCTTACAAATAATAATGGCTCCGTCTGACCGATAATTACAGTGTATATTTTTATAAAGAGAGCTCGGCTTTGCCGTATACATATGGAGGAACGATATGGAACAAGATACTAGACTAGCAAAAGGACGGACGATCTTGATAGCGGACGACGAGTCGGACATCACGGAGCTGCTGAGGCTGTTCTTGGAGCGCGAAGGCTATCGCGTGCTGGAAGCTTTAAGCGGACGGGAAGCGTGGAATATATTGCATCGGGAGCCGGTCGACCTGGCGGTAGTCGACATTATGATGCCTGAACTTGACGGCTATCAGCTGATCGCCCGGATCCGGGAGAATCACAGGCTTCCTGTCATTATTTTGTCGGCTAAAAATGGTGATGTAGATAAAGTTACCGGGCTGGGACTCGGGGCGGACGATTATATCTCCAAACCGTTCAGTCCGATCGAAGTTGTAGCGAGAATCAAGGCGCAGCTTCGTCGTTATTACGAACTGATGGGCGCGGAACCCGCCCAGCGGTCGGAGATGTTAAAGACCGTGTGCGGATCACTAACCCTGGATCATGAAGCTTGCGTCCTTTACAAGCGAAGCGAGGCGATTACGTTAGGCCCGCTGGAATACAAGCTGCTCAGGTTGTTGATGGAAGCGCCAGGGCGGATTTTTACAAAGCGTCAAATTTATGAAAATGTGTGGAACGAGCCGTATCTGGAGGACAGCAACACCGTCATGGTGCAGATCAGTAGACTGAGAGAAAAGCTTGAGGACGATCCTCGTGAACCGAGGTTTCTCATCACCATTAAGGGACTTGGGTACAAGCTCGTACCGAGAGACGTGGCACCATGAGGAATCGAAGAAGGGTCCATAACAGCCTGATGATAAATTATGTCCTGTTTTCCGTCATTCTAGGGGTTATCGGTTTTGTGGTATATGACAACATGTATGATGCCCGCGAGGAATATATAAGTCGGACACTTCCCAGGGTTGAAGCGAACCTGCTGATACGGGACGATTGGGAGAGCATCCCCCATGAAACCGTCCAATCCTTTGGCGGTTACATCCAGGTGCTGGACAAGAGCCTGAACGTTGTCTTTTCGCGGGGCAGCGGAATGGAGAAGGCAAAGGCGTCCTATACGGAGGAGGAGCTGCTTGCTCTGTTCTATGAAGGGAACGGATCGGGATATCACTCCCTTGCCCCTTTCGTTTCACCGGAAGGCCGGGAATACCACCTGCTTGTTACGATACCGGGCGGAGTTGTGATGAAGGAAAGCCATTTGGTGAAGACAAACGCCGAGATAACCAAAGTTTTCACGAGACTCCTGATTGATGGATTTCTGTGGTTTGCCGCCGCATTTTTATTGAGTTTATGGTTATACGGCCGGATTACGGCAAGAAGGATCACGAATCCGCTCACGGAAGTTTCCCGCGAACTTGCACAGATTGCAGAAGGCAGGGGAGGGAAACGGCTATTTTTTCGAGCCAACAAGGAGTTAATGGATCTTCAGCTTCATTTCAACCGGATGGCGGACAGGCTTGAGCAAGCGGAGACAGCAAAGCGAAGACTTGAAGAAGAGCGCCGCCGGCTGATGATGGACATTTCCCATGATCTGAAAACGCCGATCACAACGATACAGGGTTATGCAGAGGTGCTGCAGCTCGGTATGGAACAGAGCGAAGAGCAGCGCCAGAAATATGCGAACCGCATACATACCAAGGCGAGGTTTATCGCCTCGCTTGTTGATGACCTGTTTGAGTTAACCAAACTGGAGAGCACGGAACTGTCATACGAGCGGAAGATAGGCGATTTAGCTGAGCTGTGCCGCACTGCGGCAGCCGATCTGTACGATTCGTTTGAACGGAAGGGAATTACGCTGGACATCCGCATTCCGGAATCGCCAGTCATGCTGTCTTATCACGAAGGTCTCATGCATAGAGCTCTTTCGAATTTATTGACGAATGCCCTGAAATACAATAAGGAGGGTGCTCATGTATGGCTGGAGCTGGTGGCATGCGATGAGGATATCGTGCTTACCGTTGGAGATGACGGTCCAGGAATATCGGACCCTGTGAGAGAGACGGTGTTCGAACCTTTCGTGCGCGGTGATCAGGCTAGGAGAAGTGACGGCGGCAGCGGGCTCGGCTTAGCTATCGCACGAAGTTCAGTTGAGCGGCATGCCGGGCAAATTTGGCTTGATCCGGAGGCGGAGGGCACCGTGGTTCATATTCGATTGACCAAGACATAAGTGTATGAGCGAATTGGATGTTAAAGCATATTCACCGTTTCCAACTAGAAAGCGCCATGCAAGATAAACTTTCAAATAGGGGACCGCCAACATTTTTACGAAAACATACGTTAAGTTTTTAAACATGACGGGATTGTCGTTATTTATTCCTTTAATCTGAAAAAGTGTAAACTTATCGCCACTTACTATTACTGGAGTTAGGGTCTAGCCGTTTACGTTTCGGATGATAATTTCTAATTTTGAACGGATGCGCCCGTTTACACTCAGACGCATCCTAGGATATGCTACGCTGATTTTGTAAAATGTTGTATAGTAGCCGCAGATCGCGCTAAAATGGCTTTAAATGTAACGCTCAAAAAAACGGGGGCTTCGCCGTGACAATGAAATGGATCGACTTGTCCAGGAATGCGATAGACTTATATGAGCAGAAACATAGGGGCGGGCATCTCGTGTCCGAGCACTATCACCAGACGCACCAGCTGCTATTTGTGCTGGAAGGGGAAGGCACGATCCGGCTAGGGGGTGAAGTACGGAAGCTTACGGTCGACGATACGGCGCTGATCGTTCCGTATTCCGTCCACTCCGTCATGTCCGACTTCAGGCTGACCTTGTTAGTGTTGGCGTTTGACGAGGCAGTGCTCGATCCGGATATGAGGGCACAGCTGCTCCACGCCTACTTTCCGGCCTCCTGCCTGATGAAGCCGGGATTGTTTGCTGCGAGCGAACTGCGTCAGCTGCTGAGGAAAATGCTGTTCGAGCAGTCCAGGGAGCTGTCGCCGCTCGTCCGGCTTTCGCTCAAAGTCCAGCTGTCCCAGTTGCTGCTCTTGCTGGTTCGATCGGCCGGAACGGAGGCAGCCGGAGCGGGCTCCAGCTCCAACAAGCTGCGTGCCGAGAAAATTCGCAGCTATATCGATTCGAAGTATTTTGATCCGCTGACTGCGGGGGACATCGCCTCCAAACTTGACATCAGCACGCGGCACGTGAACAATATTTTCAAGGAAAGGTACAACATGACACCGATGCAATATTTGACCGAGGTACGCATCCGCGTCGCCCAGAAGTTGCTGGCGGAAACGGGTAAGGACATTATATCAATCTGCTTCGAGGTCGGCTACGATTCCGTGTCTACGTTTTACCGGTCGTTCAAAGCTGTCACCAAGCTGTCGCCAAAAACGTACCGGGAGCTGAACGCGCCCGAGCAAGCTGAGTAGGCAGGGAGCCTTCCGCAAACGGACAGTGAGTGCACAATGTGCGATCAAAGGAACAAGATAACGCATATTTTCCCCTTCATCCCCCATCGGATAAGCGCCGGCGGGGGATTTTGTTTTTCGCTCGAATAATTCGCTTCCAAAAATGAGAATTGTGTTCCCGTAATCGTAAGAAAAGCGGTTTCATATCGACTACAATACGGTTATACGAAGCGAAGGGAGCGATGAACGATGGCAGTTCGCAACATCGGCATTATTATGAACGGCGTTACCGGACGGATGGGAACCAACCAGCATTTGATCCGTTCGATTCTTGCGATTCGCAAGCAAGGGGGCGTCGCGCTACCGGACGGCGACGTCATCATGCCCGACCCGATTCTGGTCGGACGACAGGAGAGCAAGCTGCAGGCGTTGGCCGCCGCCCACGGCGTCGAACGTTGGAGTACCGATCTTGAAGCATGCCTCGCCGATCCGTACGATGAAATCTATTTCGACAGCCAGACGACGGTGCGCCGCGCCGAAAGCATCAAGCAGGCGATCGCCGCGGGCAAGCATATTTATTGCGAGAAGCCGACGGCCGTCGATTTGGAAGGGGCGCTTGAACTGGCTCGCATTGCCGCTGAGGCCGGGGTGAGAAACGGTGTCGTGCAAGACAAGCTGTTTTTGCCAGGATTGCTCAAACTGAAGCGCTTAAACGACTCTGGCTTCTTCGGGCGTATCCTGTCCGTGCGGATGGAGTTTGGCTATTGGGTGTTCGAGGGCGACTGGCAGCAGGGTCAGCGTCCATCGTGGAACTACCGCAAGGAAGACGGCGGCGGCATTATCGTCGACATGTTTGCACACTGGCGCTATGTTCTCGAGAATTTGTTCGGGGAAGTGAAGGCTGTTTCCTGTCTTGCCGCTACACATATTCCGAAACGTCTGGATGAGCAGGGCGTTCCGTACGATTGCACGGCGGACGATGCGGCGTACGCCATATTTGAGCTGGAAGGCGGCATTATCGTGCAGGCCAACTCGTCCTGGGCGGTGCGCGTAGACCGCGACGATCTGCTCACGGTTACGGTCGACGGCACCGAAGGCAGCGCCGTGGCAGGTTTGCGGGACTGCAAGACGCAGCATCGGGTCAATACGCCGAAGCCGGTATGGAATCCGGACATTCCGAACCCGTTCCAGTTCCGTGACCAATGGGTGGAGGTGCCGGACAACGCGTCATACGACAACGCGTTCAAGGTGCAATGGGAACTCTTCTTGAAGCATGTCGTCATCGGCACGCCGTTTCCGTGGGATTTGCTCGAAGGCGCGAAGGGCACCCAGCTTGCCGATCTCAGCTTGCAGTCGTGGCAGGAACGCCGCTGGATCGACGTGCCGAAGCTGAGCCTGCGTGAGTAGCGGAAGGCCCGGCTGAATTCAAGATTCGACGTCGAGTAAGCTTCATAGCTATACTTCGTGATCAAAAGCCGATTTTTTAACTACCTCTTAAGGAGGGGAATACAGATGGCCAAATCGTTGCTCCTCCCCCGCGCAGGGGGAGCGTTGTATGAATATACTCCGGGCAAAGCAGGCTCGTTCTTCGTGCCGGCCAAGCCGTTTACGGGCCGCATCGCCTTCTCGGCCGCCCATGTCGTCTGCGATCCGTTTGCGGACACAGATCCGCTGCATCATTCGCAGATTGATTGGAACTCGACGCTCGCCTACCGGCACCATTTGTGGTCGCTCGGTCTGGCCGTGGCGGAAGCGATGGATACCGCGCAGCGCGGCATGGGCCTCGACTGGAACCGCTCGAAGGAGCTTATCCGCGCTTCGATCGCGGAAGCGCGCTCGGTCGGTGGCAAAATCGCCTGCGGCGCGGGAACCGACCATCTGTTTCCGGGACCGTCGGTCACGATCGCCGACGTGGAAGCCGCTTATGAAGAGCAGGTCGGCTTCATCGAAGGAGAGGGCGGTCAAGTCATTCTGATGGCGAGCCGCGCGCTTGCCGCCTGCGCGAAAGGGCCCGAGGATTACGAGCGGGTGTATGGGCGCATTTTGGGGCAGGTGAAACGTCCAGTCATTCTGCATTGGCTTGGCGACATGTTCGATCCCGCTCTGGCCGGCTATTGGGGATGCAAGGACGATCTGGACGAGGCGATGGACGTTTGTTTGCGCGTCATTCGGGCAAACGCGGACAAGGTCGACGGGATTAAAATCTCGCTGCTCGATGCCGGTAAAGAAATCAAGATGCGCCGGCTGCTGCCGGAAGGCGTCAAGATGTACACCGGCGACGACTTCAACTACCCGGAACTGATCAAGGGTGATGGGCTGGGATACAGCCATGCGCTGCTCGGCATATTCGACGCGATCGCGCCGGCGGCCGCCCAGGCGCTTCATGCGCTAGACGCAGGCGATCTGGTCAGTTATGAGGCGATTATGGAGCCTACCGTTGCCTTGTCGCGTCATATTTTCCAGAAGCCGACGTACGCCTACAAGACGGGAATTGTGTTCATGGCCTACTTGAACGGCTGCCAACCGCATTTCCGCATGATCGGGGGAGTGGAGGGATCACGCTCGATCGTCCATTTGGCCCAGCTGTTCGTGCTTGCCGACAGGGCCGGGCTGTTGGCCGATCCGGAGCTTGCCGCCGAACGGATGAAGCCTATCTTGGCGCTGGCGGGTATTCGGCCGTAATCAGTTATAGAGATGTTTGAAATCAAGGAGGGATCAGTATGGAACCGCTTCGTTCCATAGACAGACTCAGCTTGAACCAGATTACGACCGATCGGCTGAATATGCGTGAGGCCGTGGAAGCATGCCTTCGCGCCGAAGTGCCTTGGATCGCGCTGTGGCGGCATAAAGTGGCCGAGACCGGCCTGGCCGAGAGCAAGCGGCTTGTGCGGGACGCGGGCCTGAGCGTCTCCAGCCTGTGCCGTGGGGGTTATTTTCCGGCGGCCACCGCTCCTGAGCGCAAAGAGCGGATGGACGACAATCGCCGCGCTGTCGAGGAAGCGGCCGAGCTCGGCACCGATGTGCTCGTGCTCGTTTGCGGACCCGCGCCAGACCGGGATATCGATTTCGCCCGCAAGACGGTCGAAGAAGCGATCGCGGAACTTGTGCCGTTCGCCCGCTCGCACGGAGTCAAGCTCGGCATCGAGCCTTTGCACCCGATGTACGCCGCTGAACGCTCCGTCATCAATACGCTGGCGCAAGCCAACACGCTCGCGGAGCAGCACGACCCGCAAGACGTCGGCGTCGTCGTCGATGCGTTCCACGTCTGGTGGGATCCGGAGCTGTACGCGCAAATTGAGCGGGCCAGGGGGCGTATACTCGGCTTCCACGTCTCCGATTGGATCGTGCCGGTACCCGACCTGCTGATGGGCAGAGGGATGATGGGGGACGGCGTTATCGAGTTGCGCCGGATGCGTCATGCCGTTGAAGCGGCCGGTTATCTGGGGGCGATCGAGGTGGAAATCTTCAACCGGCAGGTATGGGATATGCCGGGAGACGAGGCGCTCACGCTCATCAAGGAACGTTATTTGCAGCATGTATGAATTATAAATTTGCAGCTTTGGCGGGCCGGGAGAATCGTTCCCGGCACGTCAAGGCAAAGCTTTGGAGGGAAGGAATGGTGAAGATTTGTCGCACCGCGCTGATCGGGATCGGGGGATTCGGCGCTGAACATGTGAAAGTCATGCAGAAGCTTGTCGAAGAGGGCAGCCTGCAGGTTGCTGCTTTTGCGGAGCCGAATGTCGGTGCTCATCAGGAGTCTTACGACAAGCTGACCGCGCTTGGGGCCGTCCATTATATGGATTACGTGCAGATGCTCACGCTGCATCCGGATATCGATTTCGTCGTCATCGTCACACCGATCTCCTCCCACAAGCCGATGTGCATCCAGGTGATGCGGATGGGATTTCACGTGCTGGTGGAGAAGCCCCCGGCGGTAACGATTCAGGACTTGGACGAGATGATCGCGGTGCAGCTGGAGACCGGGCGTTTGTGCCAGGTGAACTTCCAGAATACGTCGGGCCAGGCGTTCCGAACGCTGCTGGAAAGGATCGGCTCCGGTGTGCTCGGGCAGGTGGAGCATGTAGTCGGCATTGGCATGTGGAAACGGTTTCGCTCTTACTACGAACGAACCCGCTGGGCCGGCAAACTGGTCAGCGACGGCCAGTGTGTGCTGGACGGGACGTTCAACAATCCGTTCGCCCACTTGCTGCACCATAGCTTGCTGGCGGCCGGAGGAGGCGCCGCAGACTTGAACCCGGAATCGGTGCAGGCCGAGCTTTACCACGTCAATGACATCGAGGGGGACGATGTCTCCTGTATTCGCGCCGTTATGGCTAACGGTGTGAGCGTTCATTTTTACGCCATGCTTTGTCACGAAGTCAGCGAAGTGCCTTCGATTGCAGTTTACGGAACGCTAGGGGAGGCGCATTGGAATTACCAGAACAAGCTGACCATTCGCGCACAGGACGCCGAAGAGGATTTGGCGTTTGGTCCGACCGATTTGATGTGCAGCATGTATCTGAACCTGATGGAAGCGATTGAAACCCCAGGGAAACCGCTCTTCTCGCCGCTCAAGGCAAGCCGAAGCTTCGTGCTGGTATCCAACGGCGCCTATGAGTCGGCTCGCGCCGTTCGTGCCATTCCCGGCCGATTCGTGACCGAGCGGGAGGATGGAGATTCCACGGTGCGCTTGCTGCCCAGCTTGTCCGAGAAGATGAGAGACGCTGCAGCGAAACGGCAGCTGTACAGTGAATATCCGCTTCCTTGGGCGACGCCGACCCAGCTGTTCCGGATGGAGGGCTACAGCCGATTCGAGCTGCCTGCCAATATGCACACAAATAACGGTAGACCGACCAATTAGAGGCGTTCCTTCAGGGCTCTTTTTACAATGTCGAGGTTTCATCTAAAGATAAACCATAGATCAATAGTTTGCCGAGGCAATTCCATTTCTCACTGTTTTTTGGATTCCAACACAGTTAAAGATGGGGTTTCTTGTTGCAAGGGGAAGCCGACAAGTTACATGCATTAAAAATTCATTTTATGTATTTTTGGAGGCATGCTACCTATTTAAATGAATCAGGACCCAATGGTCTCTGGTTCTTTATTTTGTTTACCTGACTATTTCCTCACTACAGTTTTCATACAACTACCTTTTTAAGTTATTACCAAATTGATTTAAGGGAGTACATTTTTTTATTTGATCCTGAAGGTAAAATGATAAACATGAGAGCTCCTTATTACAGTCGGAAGGATGGGAAAAATGAAAGCGGTTTTAGACAGCTCCCGAAAGTACGGCGCAACAAAAAGGAATAATAACTTTCTGTACTATATCAAAAGAGACGGTCTGTTATATTTTCTTTTGCTGCTGCCGATGGCGTATATCCTGATTTTCAAGTATGCACCCATCTATGGCCTTGTGATGGCATTCCAAGATTACAACATTTTTGAAGGAATTAGAGGGAGCGAATGGGTAGGACTGGATGTGTTCCGGTTTATTTTTGAGCAGGACAGCTTCTACCGTGCATTAAAGAATACGCTGGTCCTGAATGTTCTGGACTTGATCGCGGGTTTTCCGGCCCCAATTCTTCTGGCGATTTTGCTCAATGAAGTACGGCAAGCAAAATTCAAGAAAATGACCCAGACCGTGTTGTATCTGCCCCATTTTTTGTCCTGGGTTATTATTGGCGGTATGGTCTATCTGATGTTTTCTAACGGCGGCATGATCAACCATTTTCTGTCGGGCTTGGGTTTGGAAAGAATCGAGTTTCTGTCGCAGAAAACACCTTGGTTAATTACTTATATTACCGTTGGCGTATGGCAAAATATCGGATGGGGCACCATCATTTATTTGGCGGCCATAACCGGAATCAATAGGGAGTTGTATGAGGCCTCCGATATTGATGGCTGCAGCAGGCTGCGCAAAATGTGGCATATTACACTGCCTGGCATTAAGCCCACCATCAATATTTTGTTGATTCTCCAAATCGGCAGAATGGTTTCGATCGGATTTGACCGTCCCTTTGTGATGGGGAATTCACTGGTTAGCGATTACTCAGATGTTATCAGTACTTTCGTCTATAGAGTTGGTATTAGTTCGGGTGATTTCTCCCAGGCAACGGCGGTAGGATTGTTCCAATCCGTGGTCGGCCTGATCCTGCTGTTATCTGCAAACTTTGTTGCGAAAAAATTAGGCGAGGATGGGATATGGTGAGGGCGGCTATCAATAGGGGCAAGAGGAAAAAAATGACTGTAGCGGATATGGCCATCATTGTATTTATCGTGGCATTGTCCTTCACATGTATCGTGCCGTTTCTGTATATGATTGCGCTTTCTTTCAGTTCCAACGAAGCGATAATTTCTCAAAAGGTAGGACTGTGGCCAGTAGACTTCACAGCAGAAACGTACAAAACCATATTGAGCGATATGGATATGCTGTATACGCTTGGATACAGTATCGTGCTTACGATATTTTACACTTTGGTATGCATGTTCCTGACCATATGTGCAGCGTATCCGTTAACGAAGAAGCGGCTAAAGGGAAGAAACTTTATTCTGACGGCGTTGGTCTTCACCATGTATTTCAGCGGCGGTTTAATTCCCTCCTATATTCTGGTTAAAAACCTGGGCATGATGAATTCGGTTTGGAGCCTGGTTTTGCCGGGTGCCATGAGCGTGTTTAATATGATCATCCTGAAAACCTTCTTCAGCAATCTTCCGGAGAGTCTGGAAGAATCGGCAGCCATTGACGGGTGTTCGGATCTGGGCATTCTCATCAAGATTGTGCTCCCCCTTTCGTTGCCATCGATCGCCACATTGAGCCTTTTCTATGCGGTGGACAGATGGAATGGATTCCAGGATGCGCTGTTCTACATTACGAAAAAAGAGCTGTACCCTATGCAGATGAAGTTATACCAGATCATTTCGGCCAATCAGCAGTTGGATAGCCAACAAGGAGGAGAAGGAAGTGTCGGCTCCTATATTGTCCCTGAGTCTTTGAAAGCGGCCAGTGTCATGTTTACAACGATTCCGATTTTGCTGATCTATCCTAAACTGCAGAAGTATTTCGTGGATGGTGTGATGACTGGGGCTATCAAGGGATGATGGGGAAACAGATTATGATGAAGGGGGGATCCCGGCCTAGCGGATGATTTAAGAGAATTAATCACAAGAACGAAAGGGTGGTTAACGTGTATAAGGGCATAAAGAAGAAAGCAGCAATTCTATTTAGCACAGTGCTTCTAGCCGTAGGAGTGGCAGGCTGTGGTGGCGCAGGCCATAACAATGGGGAGACGGTATCAAAAGGGTCCAACGTTTCGGAAACGGGCTCCGGTTCCCCAGTAACCTTGACAGTGGAAGTGTTTGACAGAGGTATTCAGGGACAACCAGACTTGAACAACAACACGTGGACCAAATATGTCAATGAAAAATTCGGGAAGCCTAATAACGCTATTGTAAAATTTGTTCCTGTCCCCCGTTCCCAAGAAGTCGATAAGCTGAATGTATTGATGGCTGCCAACGAAGCTCCTGATATTTCCTTCACCTATGACGGGAATACCGTAACCCGTTTCGCAAAAAGCGGTGGCCTTTATACACTGGATGAATTGTTGGAGAAGCATGGCCAGCAATTAAAGTCTTATCTGGGCGAGAACGTTCTTTCCTACGGGAAATATGAGGGCAAACAAATCTCGATCCCAGGCAAGCGTACCCTGATTGCTTGGAACGGCATGTTTATCCGCAAGGATTGGCTGGATAAGCTGGGAATGCCTGTTCCAACGAACCGGGATGAATTATATAATACCCTCGTGGCTTTCCGTGACAAGAACCCGGGTCATGTGAATGGTGTCATTCCGTGGGCAACAGCGGCTTCCGGTATGAACTACACCTTTGGCAACCTGATTCCTTCGTTCTGGGGTCCGATGTCGGAGGAGGAATTCGTTACCACCACCAATTGGCTGAAGCCCGGCACCAAGGATGCATATAAATGGCTGAACAAACTGTACAATGAAAAGCTGATCAGCCCCGACTTTGCGCTGGATAAAACAACCAAACAAGCGGATGCCGATGTGACCAATGGCAAGGTAGGCTTCTACGCTGCCAACTGGGATTATCCACTTTCACAAAAAATTCGTGAACCCCTGAAACAAAATGCACCTGATGCCAACTATGTTGCTGTAGATACCTTCAAAAACGATGAGGGGAAATATCTGAAAGAGATGTACAATGAAAACGGGATTTTCTCCTTCATCCCGAAAAGCAGCAAGAATGCGGAGCTGGCCATAAAGTATCTGAACTGGATGGCTGATCCGGAGGTGTTGTTCTTCCTTCAGTTTGGCGAAGAAGGCGTCAACCATAAGCTTATAGACGGCATCCCGCAAGGGATTGCGCAAACCGGCGAAAATATGCAAACGAGCAATCTGAATATGGATTATACTCTCATTGTTAACGGTGCAGAGCTGGGCGATACCGAAAAGAATGTCCGAACGTACGCAGCAGCCTTAGCAGCCGGAGATCAGAGCTATGAAAAACTGGCTGTCGAGTCATACAAGATCAATACGACGGATGGCTATACAGGCTTCTATTACGGCGTCTCGAACGAAGCTAGTATCAAGTACGGCAAAACGCTGGGTGACATGAACAAGCAAATGAGTGACAGGCTGGTCGTTGCCAAGCCGGCAGAGTTCGACGCCTTGTATGACAAGCTGGTGAAGGAATATATGGACGCCGGCGGTCAGGCTGTTCAGGATGAGAATATTAAGAACTACAGAGAAATCAAAGCACAGAGCAAGTAATCCATGGCATAAGGATAAACCAGTCCGTGGTTTATCCTTATTTCGTTGCTGTCCCCGAATAATTTTGCTATTATTCGGGGAAATCCATATGTTCAGGAGGATACCCATGTACAAGGTCATGATTGTAGATGATGAGCCGTGGGCAATTAAAGGAATCCGCAACGCCTTCGATTGGGATAAATATGGATTTGAAATTATCGGGCAATTTAAAAGCGCTTACAAAGCATGGGATGCCATAAAAGCGGATAAACCAGATTTGGTATTTACGGACATCCGTATGCCTGAGATATCCGGACTGGAACTGATGAAGAGGGCCAAAGTAGAAGGGCTGGACATTGAGTTTGTCATCGTAAGCGGATATGCGGAATTTGAATACGCCCAGAAAGCGCTGCGCTACGGCGCGCTGGATTATTTCCTGAAGCCTCTGGATATCGATAAGGCTGACCCCTTCATTGCGAAGCTGGCCATGCATTTCTCCCGAAGAAGCACCGCACGGAACCAACTCCTTCTGGATGCGCTGACCTCGGCGAATGAGGACGCGATCAAGAGCTTCCTACCGCTTCCCGATGATGCAGCTGTGTACTATTATCAGGTGTTGACCATCTATTTTGAGGGAGAACATAAAAATATAAGGAACATGCTTTCTTTGGAGGGAAAGCCTGTTCATGTTGTGGAAGTTGAAGCTGGAGCCCGAAAAATGCTAGTTGTCCTGATGACGGAGCATCGGGCTTGTCTGGAAGGACTTTCGGATAAGTGGATTCTGAATAAGACGGGCATCCATGTTATGGGCGTCAGCAGCATCTCTAATCAACTAAAGCACATGAGCAAGCTGATTAAAGAAGCAGACCTGTCCGCTTCCCAGGTTTTTCTTGAAGAAGCTGGGGGAGTCGTTCACTACGAGCCGAAGCTTCATCTGGTGAAGCCATGTATCGATGAAATCCACCACATCCTTCAGGGAAATCAATTTGACGATGTGGAAGCGTACATTAATGGGCTGCAGACATATTTCAGGGATCATCATCTGGGCATGTCTGAGGTTGTCTACCTGTGGAATCAAGCTGTTGGGATCCTTATCAAAGCATATTCTGAGGAATTGAAGGATATGGAACTGGAATTCCTGAATTATTCCGAGATCAAGGAACGATTTGAACACTTTGAGTCGCTATGCAGCTTTTTACATGAGGTTCTCGACTCCATCAGGATAGGAAACAGCCGCTCTGTGCAGGAAGGGGACATCCAGTCCTGCTTCAACAGGATGATCCATTATATCAACCATCATTTTGAGCAGAAATTGTATTTGAAGGATTTATCTGCCCAGTTCTTCATTAACCAGGTGTATTGCTGTCAATTATTCAGAAAAAATCTGGGCAAAACCTTCTCTGAATATGTGTCGGAGCTGAGAATCAAGAAAGCCCGCGAGCTCCTGAAGCGAACGGATCTATCCATTGAAGAAGTGGCCATTCAGGCCGGGTATGTCGATTATTATTATTTCAATAAAGTGTTCAAGAAGCATTGCGGGATGACCCCCGCCAAATTCAGAAAAAGTTGATATGAACGGAGCGGCGGGCCATGAAGATCAGTAAACTGAAATTGAAGCATCAGATATGGCTTATCTTTTTTTTCTCCATCATCATTTTTACTGTCATGGAATTTTATTATTATTATAGTTTCTCTAATTTGACCCAGAAGAGAGCCGCCCATTACAGTAACCAGATGATAGAACAAACACGCCGCAAAATTGATTCTGCATTTAGTGACATCAGGGTCAGCACCAGCATTGCGGTCAATAGCAGACGGGTTCAGGAATTTTCTGTAGTGGATGATGATTATCAAAGGGCGTTTAATAGCGGTCCAAATGCATTGGATCTCATGGAATATATGAGATCCTTTAATTCGTATGTGGACGGAATCGTAATTAATGATATTCGGGGAAGACGGCTTTACAGTTCGGCATCAGCAAGCGGAGATATTTTTTTTCTTAATCGTTACGATACCTTTATCCAGAAGTATAAGGAAGATCCTTCGCTGCGGGACAAGGGGATGTTCACCTCGATTCTAAAAGACGACAGAACAGGAACGGAACAGTTCTTTTATATTGCGCCGATTGTGGAGGCCATCGGAGGAATCTATTTCTCCCAAATTACGGGTTACTGTACCGTTTTGGTCAATATGGACAAAATGCAGGGGCTTGTGGAAAATACGGAATTAACGCCCAACTCTACCTTGTACATTCTGAATAGCCGGGATGAGGTGATTGCTTCCACCAATTCCAATGCCCGAGGTGCGTTATTCAGGGAAGTTCTGTCTATGGATAAGGGCGTCCTGCTTAACGGGGTCAAAACAACGATCGATGGGGAAGATATTCTTGTCCAGGTTAAGGATTTGGAGCAGGCAGACGGGTGGCGGGTTGTGAGTATGATTCCAGTGCAAGAGCTTACTGCAGACATGAACCCTATACGGAAAGTCAGCATTATCGTGGGGATGGGGATGATTCTAAGCATGCTTATCATGGGCAGTTTCTTTATGAACAATCTGATGCGTCCGGTGATGGGACTTGTTCTGGATATGAAGAGAGTGGGGAGCCGGGACATGGGCTTCCGCATTAAAGTCCGGTCTACCAATGAAGTAGGCATGCTGGCCTGCGACATTAACCGGGTCATCAATGAAAGGGAAGAGATGGCAAGTGATATGATCAATACCCAGGCCAGATTATACGAATCTGAGCTGAGTCAGAAACAGGCGGAGTTTGCTGCCCTGCAAAGCCAGATCAACCCCCACTTTCTCTATAATACGCTCAATTGCATCAGCAGCATCGGATTGGAATACGGAAGCAGGGAGATCGCGCAAATTGCATCTTGCATGTCCAAAATATTCCGATACAGTATAAAAAAAGATAATCTTGTGCGGATAAGGGATGAACTGGACTGTATTCAGGCTTATATGAACATTATCGCCATCCGGTACGAGAATAAATTTATCATCGACATCGATGTGGACGATGGACTCCTGGAGATGCAAACCCCCAAGATGATTCTCCAGCCCATTGTGGAGAATGCGGTCTATCATGGGCTGGAACGGATGGATCAAGGGGGCCGGCTTCAAGTTACCGGGAGCATAGATTCGCATGGGGACGTGTGCTTCCAGATCACGGATACTGGGAAGGGCATGGACCCGGAGAAATTGGCTTCTCTTCAGGCTAAGCTGGGCATGGCATCCCCTGAACCTGCACCAGATGGCCAACCTGCTACAAGCATTGGACTATCCAATATCCATAACAGGCTTCGGCTATTGTTCGGAGAGGGTTACGGGATCGCCATACAAAGCCAGTTCGGCCATGGGACGACCGTGACCGTGAGGATTCCAAAGCTGTTAAACAACCGCAAACCTTCAGAAGAGTAAGGTTATGTCGATAGCCGGACACACTCCCTACAATGTATTGTTTTTCTTCAGGACACATCCCTTCATTGGGGATTGTGTCCTTTTTTTCTTCGGATTCCCGGCAATAACAATCAAACGTTGAGAGGGTTAAGAATAATCCGAAGGTCAAGACACTTTTTCTAAAACGGTTACCAAAACAATTTAAGATAGTACCTTTTTTTATTTTTCTCTGAAAGTAGAATGAGGTCATGGCTGAAAATATCAATGACAGGGGGATGGATGAGGTTGAAAGCGGTTTTATGGGATCGGAAAAGATTCAGGTATTTGCTGTTTTGTCTCGCAGTGCTGCTGATGCTGCCGCAATGGAACGGAGCGGCTATGGCGGTAGAGCAAACGCCAGATAGGGCGGATTTGACATCCCGGCAGGAGGGAAAAGATGTGTCTGATTTCTACAATGTTATCATGCAGACAGGCGCCGACCCTTGGGTTTACAAGCATACGGACGGCTACTACTACAATGTCTTTGTCAATGCCAGCGGCATCATGATCCGCAGAGCGAAGACCATTACCGGCATTGAGGCGGGCGAGAGAAGCCTTGCCTGGACACCGGTTAAGGGTACCATGTACAGTTCCAATGTTTGGGCGCCTGAAATGCACTATCTCAAAGATAGCGATGGCCAATTTAAATGGTATATTTACTTCGCAGCCGACAACGGTACCAACGCAAACCACCGTATGTACGTGCTGGAGAACACCAGTGAAAACCCGATGACGGGAAGCTGGGAGTTCAAAGGGAAAATTACCGATTCCACTGATCGTTGGGCAATTGACGGAACCGTGCTGACTGTAAACGAGGATCATTATTTTATTTGGTCCGGCTGGGAGGAAACCGACGGAAGCTTTCAAAATTTATATATCGCAACGATGAGCGATCCTCGGACCATCAGTTCGGAACGGGTCCTGATTTCAACGCCTGAATATGACTGGGAAACTTCCCCGGGGAGGATCAATGAAGGCCCTGAGGTCACG
>Ga0209784_100178_pt1 | contig 53225 bp, 51 predicted proteins | sample AraplaCvi_mLB_r2_2_FD_184284 | JGI IMG/M metagenome (GOLD analysis project Ga0209784, IMG submission 184284) | Arabidopsis root microbial communities from North Carolina, USA - plate scrape CL_Cvi_mLB_r2 (SPAdes) (version 2) | ecosystem: Host-associated > Plants > Roots > Endosphere | place: USA...
AAAGAGCAAGTAAATGTTATGTTTTGGTATTGAAAAATAATTTAAGTATAGTGACCTAAATGTGGATGCACTAGGGATTATGAAAGTTATTTTACAGCAAGACAATGCAAAAAAATTGATTGGGTGATTGGAGTGGAGGCTGGGCGACTCCTTGGATTAGCAATAGAGGAGCGAAGCAACTTATCAGACGCCTCATAGAAGCTTTGCTCTGTGCAAAAACGTAGCGACAGCTACAAATGTTTTCTGTGCGAAAGCAAAGCGACAGCAACAAAGCGCCCAGTAGGAACGGAAATCAACCCCACGTTATGGTAGTGAGTCTGATTAATCAGTGTTAGTTTCTATTAACAAAAAAACTCGTAGCCAAATTATCATGGCTACGAGTTTTTTGTTAGCTTATTTTGTGAAAGATAAAATTGCGTTTTTCTTAAATCCGCCTAAAGCTTTTGTTGCTTCACTTTTATTTGTGTATTCAAAAATACGAACGTCCTTTTTCTCAAATACTGTAATAACCCACATTGTAAAATCTCCCTTCAACTATATGTTTTTGTAATATAACAATCACTAAAAATGTGATACTTTTGATAAACTGTTTTATAACAATCTCTTACTGATTCTTATTCTACTCCTATTTTTAAAAAAATAAAGCCTAATGTGAAGGTCTTCACAAACTGTTCAATTTCTAAACGCTTTCATTGAACAATTTGTGAATTGTGGTTATTACCGCTAAAAATTCAAGTAAAGTAACTATCAATTTTTTCGATATAGGTCCTCGTTGCCTGTTTTGCTGCCGCTACGCTTTCGCATAGATAAATTGCCATAAGAAGTGGCGTTCTTAGCCATTCCTCTTTGGAAGCACGCTAAAAGAAGCAAAAATATTCCGCTCTTTCACCGCTACATACATAGCAGAAAAAATGCGGAATTTTTAGGATTCACTTATTGTTTTGCTTCATTAAATGAGCAATTTGCTGCTCATTTGTATGTTCGATTTCTTCTAATTTTTGAATCACTAATTGCTGTCTTTCATTAGAATGATTCTGACTTAACTTCTTCTTCCCTTCCATACTTAAGATTTTTAATTTAAAGCCCTGAACGCCTTTATTGAGATTACTTACAAGCTGCTCATCTACCCGAGTTAGGCTATATGTGCTGGTAGGATGTTCATATTTTTTAATCATGTTGTTAAAGGAGTTCATTAATTCATCATCGTGTTCCATAAGCTCGACTTCCCCATAAACATGTACTGCTACATAATTCCATGTTGGAACAGCTTGATTTGTTTCATACCATGAGGGAGATATGTAGCAATGTGGCCCATGAAATATTGCTAAAACCTTTTGGTTCTCAATATCCTTCCATTGAGGATTCCCTTTTGCAAAATGCCCAATTACATAATCTTTTGTGTCATTCAACAATAACGGAAGATGTGTAGCAAAGGGCATTCCTTCATGAGTCGAAAAGAGTGTTGCAAAACTGTTTTCCTGAATCACTGCTAGCATCTCGGAAATATCCTTCATTTTAAAAGCCGACGGTATGTACATAAGCAGATCCCCCTTTGTTATTCGCTACACAAATGCTCCATAAGTGTTGCGTAATCCAAATTGCCGTATTGTATCACTTGCCCATCTTTTTCTACTACCGGAATCATCAACATATATTTTTCATGTATGCTCTCGTCTTCTTCAATATTAATAATTTCTATTTCGAATTCTATATCTTCCTGTACAAGCTTTAATGTATGCAGTCCTTCTACACATAGTCCACAATTAGCTCGACTAAAAAACTTCACGTTCAATTACAGCACCTCCCTTAAGAGCTATTATAAAACTATTAAACAAGAGAGTGTAATGCTCCCTTCAAAACTGGCTCCTATCCCTGAGCACTGTTCTAGTTAGAAAAAACTGTGCAAGGTACTCCCTGCACAGTTTACGTTCATGTTATTTTTTTAAATGGCTATCTAAGAATTTTAGCATGGCAGTGTAGAACTCGATACGGTTTTCTTCATTATGGAAGCCATGGCCTTCATTATCTTTCAGCATGTATTCCACGTCAACGCCTCTAGCACGTAATGCTTCAACGATTTGATCGGATTCAGCCTTATTTACACGTGGATCATTTGCACCTTGAGCTACAAATAGCGGTGTTTTAATTTTATCCACATGGAAGACAGGTGAAGCGGCTGTTAATAGCTCCTTATCTTTTTCTGGATGCCCTACACGCTCATAAAGCATTTCACGCATTGTTTCCCAATATGGAGGAATTGTATTTAATAGCGTAAAGATATTCGATACACCTACGTAATCAACTGCAGCTGCATATAGATCTGGTGTATAAGTGATACCTGCTAATGTTGCATACCCTCCAAAGGATGCCCCATAAATTCCGATGCGTTTAGGGTCTGCAATGCCTTGGTCGATTGCCCACTGTACGCCATCTGTAATATCATCTTGAATTTTTAGGCCCCATTGCTTATTACCAGCCTCAAGGAATTTTTTACCATATCCAGCTGAAGAACGGAAATTCATTTGTAGTACCGCATAACCACGATTTGCTAGTAATTGCGTCTCAGGATTAAAGCCCCACATATCACGTGCCCATGGTCCACCGTGTGGATTGACGATAAGTGGCAGATTTTTAGCCTCTTTGTTTTTCGGTAAAGTTAAATAACCGTTAATCGTTAAGCCATCACGACTCTTATACGAAATTGGATGCATTTCTGCAAGCTCCTCTGGGTTTAACCAAGAGCCTAACGTTGCTAATTCTGTTATTTCATCAGTTGTTGAATCGTAGTAATAATATTTTCCGTAAACAGTGTCACTAGAAACATTAACAATGAATTTTGTCATTTCTTTGTTGTAATCATTAATGCTTAATTCACTTTCTTGAACACCTAATTTGTTTTGAATTTTACGGAATAGTTTTTCAAAGTCTTCATCAAAGAATTGATAGTGTCCTTTATCTGTTATATAGCCACCATATAATATTTTATCTTTCTCAGGACTGTATAATACACCTAGTACATCCACTTCTGAGTTGGACATAATTACTTCTTCTTTACCTTCTAAATCATATTTCACCACTTCTACTTTATCTCTTCCTTTATTAGAAGTCGCGAAAATATGTTTATTGTCTTTAGAGAAGGCAAGTGGCATTACTTCATCTCCTGCTTTCATTTCAATAAACGGTTTGAATTCATCTTTCTCTGAATCACGGTAAAGGATAGTTCCTTCTACACCATCTGAAGTAACTGCCAGACGTACATTTCCATCATGATCTGCTAACCAACTTGAAATATTACCTGGGTTTTTAGCAACATGTTTAGTTTCTCCAGTCTTCACATTCAGCTTGTACACATCAAAAGCTTTTGCATCTTCTTTATTCATCGTAATAAGGATTTCGTCTTTAACGCCCTGTAAATCACTTAATAACGCAACTGTTACATTCGGATATGGCGTTAAATCTTTTTCCTCATTACCATTAAATGTTGTGGAATAAATGTGGAAGTTTTCATCGCCACCTTTATCCTTTACATATAGTAAATTATCATCTTTCCAGAAGGATCCACCAATATCGCGATCCGTTGAACTAGATACACGTACTGGCTCACTATCATCATTCATTTTCTTTACGAACACATTTGAACGATTTTCCCATGCAGATTTATAAGTAATGTAATTTCCGTCTGGTGAAAGATGATAGCCGCCGTTTCCTGGGTTTTTCATGAAATCTTCTACGGAAATTTCTTTCACGCCTTCATTGCTTACAGCGTTTTTCACATTTTTAGCATTGTTTAAAATTTTAACCGCATCTTGTTTAGAAATTGTTTCACTAGTTGACAAACCATTAAATAAGCCAAGTTTATTTGCTTTTTCTTGATACTCAGCAAGTGTTGCTTCTTTTTCTTCTTTATTTAAAGCTCTTACTAAAATACGTGCCGCTTCATCACGTTTAATATGGACACTTAAATCTTTTAATTCCTCGCCTTTTACCCACGTATCAATGATTTGCTGACGCATTGTCTCTGATCCATGTTGGAATGTTAGAGCTGTTACAGTTAAATCTAAAAATTCCTTAGCAGATAAACGTTCCTCTTTTACTTCTACTTGACTGCTAGTTTCATTGGCAGCGCGCACTTCCTGCATAGATACAGGAATAACCGCAGATGATGTTAAAATAACCGCTAATGATGCTGATAAAAACCTTTTTTTCAAAATGATTCCTCCTTATATCATTACGCATTATACATTTTGTCAATACAATGAAATTATACCAACTTCAGCACATTTGTCAATTAATGGTCATAATGGTAAAAGACTGCGCAGGAAACTTAGTTCCTGCACAGTCTTTTTTCATTTATTATTTTTTTAAATGGCTATCTAAGAATTTTAGCATTGCATTATAAAATTCAATGCGATTTTCTTCATTTTGGAAACCATGGCCTTCATTATCCTTCACCATGTATTCCACATCAACGCCTCTTGCACGTAATGCTTCAACGACTTGATCAGATTCAGCCTTATTTACACGTGGATCATTCGCACCTTGAGCTACAAATAACGGTGTTTTAATTTTATCCACATGGAAGACAGGTGAAACAGCTGTTAATAGCTCTTTATCTTCTTCCGGATTGCCCACGCGCTTATAAAGTTGGTTACGCAATGTGTCCCAATACGGAGGGATTGTATTTAAAAATGTAAAGATGTTGGATACACCTACATAGTCCACTGCTGCAGCATATAAATCTGGAGTATACGTAATCCCAGCTAAAGTTGCATAACCTCCAAATGATGCACCGTAAATGCCGATGCGTTTAGGGTCTGCAATACCTTGATCGATTGCCCATTGTACGCCATCTGTAATATCATCTTGGATTTTTAGACCCCATTGTTTATAACCAGCCTGTAAAAACTCTTTACCATAGCCAGTTGAAGTACGGAAATTGACTTGTAATACTGCATAACCACGATTTGCTAGTAATTGTACCTCATTATTAAAGCCCCACATATCACGTGCCCATGGTCCACCGTGTGGATTAACGATAAGTGGCAGATTTTTAGCCTCTTTGTTTTTCGGTAAAGTTAAATAACCGTTAATCGTTAAGCCGTCACGACTCTTATATGAGATTGGATGCATTTCTGCAAGCTCCTCTGGGTTTAACCAAGGGCTTAGTGTTGCCATTTCAGTCATTTCATCTGTTGTTGAATCGTAGTAATAATATTTTCCGAAAATAGTGTCACTAGAAACACTAACAATGAATTTTGTCATTTCTTTGTTGTAATCATTAATGCCCAATTCACTTTCTTGAACACCTAATTTGTGTTGAATTTTACGGAATAGTTTTTCAAAGTCCTCGTCAAAGAATTGATAATGTGTCTTGTCTGATACATATGTACCGTATAATAATTTATCTTTATCAGAACTATATAATACACCCATTACATCCACTTCTGAGTTGGACATAATTACTTCTTCATTGCCTTCTAAATCATATTTAACAACTTCTACTTTGTCTCTTCCTTTATTGGATTTCGCCAAAATATGTTTATTGTCTTTAGTGAAACCAAGTGGTGTTACTTGATCCTCTTCTTCCATTTCAATAAATGGCTTGAATTCATCTTTTTCTGAATCTCGATATAAAACAGTGCCTACTACACCATCTGAAGCAACTGCCATACGTACATTTCCATCACGGTCTGCTATCCAGCTCGTAATATTACCTGGGTTTTTCGCAACATGTGTAGTTTTACCAGTCTTTACGTTAAGCTTGTACACGTCAAAGACTTTCGCATCTTCTTTATTCATCATAATAAGGATTTCATCTTTAACACCCTGTAAGCCACTTAATATCCCAACTGTTACATTTGGATAAGGTGTTAAATCCTTTTCTTCATTACCATTAAATGTTGTTGAATAAATGTGGTGGTTTTCATCGCCACCTTTATCTTTTACATATAGTAAATTATCATCTTTCCAGAATAATCCCCCGATATCACGATCCGTTGAATTAGATACACGTACTGGCTCACTATCGTCATTCATTTTTTTCACGAAAATGTTTAATCGATTTTCCCATGCAGAAGCATAAGATATGTAATTGCCATCTGGTGAAAGTTCATAGCCCATGTTTCCTGGATTTTTCATGAAATCTTCGACAGAAATTTCTTTCACGCCTTCATTATTGCTGACGCCATTTTTCACATTTTTAGCGTTATTCAAAATTTTAACCGCATCTTGTTTAGAAATTGTTTCACTAGTTGACAGACCATTAAATAAGCCAAGTTTATTTGCTTTTTCTTGATACTCAGCAAGTGTTGCTTCTTTTTCTTCTTTATTTAAAGCTCTTACTAAAATACGTGCTGCTTCATCACGTTTAATATGGACACTTAAATCTTTTAATTCCTCGCCTTTTACCCACGTATCAATGATTTGCTGACGCATTGTCTCTGATCCATGTTGGAATGTTAGGGCTGTTACAGTTAAATTTAAAAATTCCTTAGCAGATAAACGTTCCTCTTTTACTTCTACTTGACTGCTAGTTTCATTGGCAGCGCGCACTTCCTGCATAGATACAGGAATGACAGCAGATGATGTTAAAATAACCGCTAATGATGCTGATAAAAATCTCTTCTTCAAAATGATTCCTCCATATATCAGTTTATGTTATATCGTTTGTCGATATAATTGAATTATAGCAATTTTATCTCTATTGTCAATAATTGATAATAATTAAGTATATTTCCCTTTTAAACCAATAAAAAAAGCGAACTGCATTGAGTTCACTTTTTCACTATAAACAGTTGTGCCACCGGAAGCTTCCGCCTATAAAGGAAGTCTGTCGCTACCAAAACACTTGTAACTGCCAGCTAGCTCACTTACGTTACATAAAGCAGGCATCTGAAGTTAAAATTTCCGACTTGCTCCTCCACCAGCAGATGAGCCGCCTCCGAATCCGCCAAATCCACCGCCCCTAGAACCGCCACCTCCGAATCCACCTGGAAAACCACCCGGAAAACCGCCACGTCTACCAGAACGAGGCCCTCCTCCTCTACCATTAGAAATAAATGTATAAATAACAAGTACGATGATAGCGATTAAAATAATCATCCACGTTGGCATTTCTTCATTGTCAGCTGTATTTCCAGGCATCTTTCCATCCCAATTGTATTCGTGTGCGACAGTTTGAAATACTTCTGCGTACGTTGCTTTGAATGCCTTATTAATGTCCCCAGCTCTTGCATTTGGATAAAACGCTGTATCTAAAATGCGCCCCAACTTGCCATCAGGTAATGCTCCTTCTAGACCTTGGCCTACAGCAATGACGACATCATTATTGCCATCGCCCTGTCCAAAAGTTGCTAAAATTAAAACACCGTTATTTTTTTGCGCATCGCCAATACCCCATGAACGAATCATTTTTGTTGCATACATTTTTGGTTCTTCTCCGTTAATCGTATCTACTGTTACGACCATAATTTCAGCACCTGTGCCTTTGTCTAGCTGCTCTGAATAGTGGTTTAGTTCTTCCTTAACGGATGTTGATAAAACATTAGCAAAATCATGCATATACGTATTTTTCTTCGGTGTCGGCATTGCGGCATCCGCCATTGTTATAGACAGAATAAACATGATGCTAACAATAGCAAGTTGGAATATTAACCGTTTCATTATTGTTTACCGGTACTGCCAAAATCTATAGATGGTGCCTTTTCAGCACCCGCAGCTGCTTTAAAGTATTCTTTCTGTTCAAAACCAAACATCCCTGCAATAAGATTGCCTGGAAAACGTTTAACCGTTTTATTAAAAGTCTGCACTTCATTGTTGTAATCTTCTCGAGCCACCGCTAAACGATTTTCTGTCCCAGCTAATTCATCCATTAATTGACGGAAATTTGCATCTGCCTTTAAATTCGGATAATTTTCCACGACTACTAGTAATCGCCTAAGTGCTCCGTTTAATGCATCATTGGCAACCGCCTGTTCCTTTGGACTTTGAGCACTTCCCATTTGTGCACGTGCCTCTGTAATGCTAGCGATCACTTCTTTCTCATGGTTAGCATAACCTTTTACAGATTCTACTAAATTCGGAATCAAATCGTAGCGACGTTGTAGCTGATTTTCAACTTGCGCCCATTTCGAATCTACGCTTTCCTCTGCCGTTACTAGACTATTGTATTTTGGAATAAATAGTAAGGCCAATACAACTAAAATAATAACGATTATTCCTACAGGTCCAACTATTTTTTTCAATGTAAAAACCTCCTTCGCTTACTTTTAGCTATCATCCATGATAAGCCTTTCTTTTTTCTTACCACTAATGTGCAGCAAAAAAAAACATCCCTATTCTACATATATGCAAATGCATTAATACCGTATGAAATTTCTCTAACGTGCCATACTTAATACTGTAACAAACTATGATATTTAGGAGGCGCTTTTTTTGACACAATCGTTTCAAAACGAATCATCAAACCAAACATCGTTTAATCAACAACAAAGCCTAAATCATGGTGGACATGAGCAAATGGACTTGCATGAAACAATCGGTGCAATCATTGCTTGTATGAATCAATCCATTGTTTTACGTCCACATGTTAAGGACACAGAGTTACTTAGTATTTTGGATCGCCAATACAATTTCACATTAGGTATGTATAACACAATTGTGGAATCTTATAACACAGGTCATGATCCAACTGTTCCTACAGGTCGCTATCAAATGGAGACAGGAAATAATTTTAAATATGGCTTGACTCCTGGCCAACCTAAAAAGCCAATGCAAAATGCAAATGAGCTCAGCGATGAATGTATTTCTGGCTTCTTACTTGGCGCTCAAAAAGGTGTGGCAAAAGGTATGACTGCAGCAGCAACAGAAACTACAAACCCTGTTGTTCGTCGCGTTATTGCTGATAGTATTCCCAACTGCATTGAAATGGCATACGAATTATCTATATACCAAAATATGCATGGCTACTATCAAGTACCTCAATTTTCTCAACAAGATATGCAAACAATGCTTAATGCATACAGCACTACAACAAATCCCCTTCATTAAAAAACAAGAGCAGCCCCATCTGTGGTCACTATCACCCAGGGGCTGCTCTTGTTTAATGTTTTAATGCTTTTCGTTCATGGATTCGCCAAGTCAAGCCGATCACCTATCGAATAACTAAAAATAGCACCTGGAGTGAATGTTTTGCCATTCATCCTGGTGCTATTTTTAGACTAATTGTAAAAAAAAAGAATCCCCTCAGATAGGATTCTTTTTTTCGACTAGTATAACTAGTCTTCACGTACAGTATGTTCACTAAAAATAATTTGGAGTTGTTGCTTTTTTGAAGGTTTGAAAGGAACATATACGGGAATAATGCCTATTAGGCAATATTTCCATTATATTCCCTTCTCTTTTCCCCACTAAGCAGGCTGCTAAACTACTTATTAGGAGAATTGAGTTATAAAAGTAAATCAAATAATCAGTAAAATGGCGCCCTCGGAGGGAATCGAACCCCCAGTGCAAGAACCGGAATCTTACGTGTTATCCATTACACCACGAGGGCAATTAAACAAAAAAAAAAGTACTCACCCTAGGCTTTAGAAAAGCATGATGTAGATAACCCTCATGTGAAGCATACCTGCAAAATAGTGTACTGTACTTTAACTTATGTGACCTTATCAATTATACAAACCTATTGCCCATATTTCAACTATAGAATGCAAAACATTTTAACTTTTTTTATCTTCATCCAATAAGTATCAAAAACCTACGAAAAAAAGATAACCTACAGACGGATATCACAGATTGTGAATTATGCTGATACCCTTTAAATTTTGGAGACAGTATCTATTTACGTGAGAGCAAAGCGTTTGCGGTACTTCCTTATTTGCGTGGAAGCGAGGCGTTTTTTGTAGCAACAGCGAGGCGGTAAGATTTTGGGCGAGGGCGAAGCGATTGCATCCAAGTTTTTTGTGGCGAAAAGCAAAGCGATTGCATCCAATGTTTTTTGAGCGAAAGCGAAGCGGTAGCATCCTATGGTTTCTGAGCGGGGACGAGGCATTTGCATCCTATGTTTTTGTTGCCAAAGTGAAGCGGCGCATCCAATGGTTTCTGTTGCGAAAGCGAAGCGGTAGCATCCTATGGTTTCTGAGCGAGGGTGAGGCTATTGCATCCAATGTTTTTGTGGCCAAAGCGAGGCGGCGGCAAATGGTTTCTGTGGCGAAAGCGAGGCAGCACTATAAATACGCTAAGGCAAAATTGATTTAATTTATTTTACTTTAACAGGGTTAATATTTGACCTTCCCTGACTATAATGTGTATGATAAGGATACAGCTGAATTACCAAGGAAGTTTTCAGCAAAAGTATTCGAATTTAGTTTTTTAAGGAGGATTTAACATGAATTTAATTCCTACAGTTATTGAACAAACAAGTCGTGGTGAACGTGCTTATGACATCTATTCACGACTATTAAAAGACCGTATTATCCTATTAGGAAGTGCAATTGATGACAACGTTGCTAACTCAATTGTTGCTCAACTTCTATTCCTACAAGCAGAAGATCCAGACAAAGATATTTTCCTTTACATTAACTCACCAGGTGGATCTATCACTGCTGGTATGGCAATTTATGACACAATGCAAATCATCAAGCCACAAGTACAAACAATTTGTATCGGAATGGCAGCATCTATGGGTGCTTTCCTACTTGCTGCTGGTGAACCTGGTAAACGATTCGCATTACCAAATGCTGAAGTAATGATTCACCAACCTCTTGGCGGTGCACAAGGTCAGGCAACTGAAATCGAAATCGCTGCAAAACGTATTTTATTCTTACGTGAAAAATTAAATGGAATTTTATCGGAACGCACTGGTCAACCACTTGAAGTCATTGCAAGAGATACAGACCGCGATAACTTCATGACAGCTGAGCGTGCAAAAGAATACGGCCTAATCGATCAAATTATGGAACGTAAATAAAAAAGTTAATGGCATCCCAGATTATTTCTGGGATGTCTTTTTTTGTTCGACATTAACTGTATTGGTTTGATGGACTTCTTTCCGTCGCAGCGTCTTCTTTCCTTCGCTCTGACTCTTCTTTCCGTCGCTTCAACCTTTCTTTCCGTCGCTCTGATTCTTCATTCCGTCGCAGCGTCTTCTTTCCTTCGCTCTGACTCTTCTTTCCGTCGCTTCGGCCTTTCTTTCCGTCGCTCTGACTCCTCTTTCCGTCGCAGCGTCTTCTTTCCTTCGCTTCGACCTTTCTTTCCGTCGCTCTGACTCTTCTTTCCGTCGCTTCGACCTTTCTTTCCGTCGCTCTGACTCCTCTTTCCGTCGCAGCGTCTTCTTTCCTTCGCTTCGACCTTTCTTTCCGTCGCTTCAGCCTTTCTTTCCGTCGCAGCGTCTTCTTTCCGTCGCTCTGACTCTTCTTTCCGTCGCTTCGACCTTTCTTTCCGTCGCTCTGACTCCTCTTTCCGTCGCAGCGTCTTCTTCCGTCGATCTGACTCTTCTTTCCGTCGCTTCGACCTTTGCTTCCGTCGATCTGACTCTTCTTTCCGTCGCAGCATCTTCTTTCCGTCGCTCTGACTCTTCTTTCCGTCGCTTCGACCTTTCTTTCCGTCGATCTGGTCCTTCTTTCCGTCGCTTCAACCTTTCTTTCCGTCGCAGCATCTTCTTTCCTTCGCTCTGACTTTTCTTTCCGTCGCTTCGACCTTTGCTTCCGTCGCTTCGGCCTTTCTTTCCATCGCTCTGACATTTTACTGTCGTAGCCTTTTCCTTCCATCACTTTGGCTCTTTCCGTTGCATCTTTTTCTTTCCGTCGTATCCTTCTCTTTCCAGCGCTTTGATTACCCTTTCCATCACTTTAACTCTTTCCGCCGCCTGACCTTTCCTTCCATCGCTTCGCCATAATATCCATCGCTTTGGCTTAACTTTCAGGACCTATTTATCAGTGCAAAAACACAAAAAAAAACTGTCCAACATGTAAGTTTTACTGTTTGGACAGTTTTTGCGTCATAGTTTTTTAATCTTCTTTTTCGATTAGTGCTGCTAATGCTGTAACCGCTTGCTCAGCATCGTTGCCATCGCCACTAAGTACTACCTCTGTTCCTTTTGCAATGGCTAAGCTCATAACACCCATAATGGATTTAGCATTTACTTTTTTCTCGTCCTTTTCCAGAAAGATATCTGCGTTAAAACGATTTGCTTCTTGTACAAATAGTGCTGCTTGTCTAGCTTGTAGTCCTAATTTTAATTTTACATGGACTCTTCTCTCGGTCATTCTTAAAACTCCCCTTTACTACCGTTCATCTATTATTTTTATCTTACCTTACTTACTAGCAAAAGAACAATATGCGATTACGCTTTTCACATTCATACCTGAAAAGTATGAAAATTTAACCACCAATTTTTTCTCCGCTTCTTAATGCATCGGCTATTTCATCTATTTTTCGTAATCGATGATTGACACCGGATTTACTAACCGTTCCACTTGATACCATTTCACCAAGTTCTTTTAGTGTGACATCTTGGTATTCTACGCGCAATCGTGCAATTTCACGTAGTTTTTCTGGCAATTGATCTAGACCTATTGCATTTTCAATAAATCGGATATTTTCTACTTGACGTAATGCTGCGCCTATTGTTTTATTCAAGTTTGCTGTTTCACAGTTGACTATGCGATTGACACTATTTCTCATGTCTCGCAATATGCGGACGTCTTCGAATTTCATCATTGCTTGATGCGCTCCAACAATGTTAAGGAAATCTGAAATTTTTTCCGCTTCTTTTAAATAAGTTACAAAGCCTTTTTTTCGTTCAATTGTTTTTGCATTTAGCTCAAATTCATTCATTAAATCCATTAAGGCCTCGCCGTGCTCTTTATACAATGAATAAATTTCTAAATGGTAGGCAGATGTTTCTGGATTGTTGACAGAACCACCAGCTAAAAATGCACCCCGTAAGTATGCTCTTTTTTGACCACTCTTTTTAATGAGCTTCCGAGAAATAGTATGATTAAATTGAAAGTCGTCTGAGATGATTTCTAAATCAATTAGTAGCTCACGCGCACCTTCTCTTACGCGGCAAATGTATACGTTATTTTTTTTCAAACGCATTTTTTTTCTAACAAGTAACTCTACATTATACGGATACAGCTTCTTCATAATCGTATAGAGTCTTCTTGCGATTGCAGCGTTTTCAGTTTGTACGTCTAAGCTTAACTGTTTATTAGCAAAGGATAATGAACCATTCATACGAATTAGGGCAGATACTTCTGCTTTCATACAATGATTGTCCGCTTCTATTTGCGTTAATTCTTTTTTCGTTTCTGAAGCAAAAGACATATCACGCCCTCCTTTCAACTTTTTGTTCTATGTATATGTTCATCTTATCATATACAATAAGCGCTTTATGATTCACTAACTTCTTGTTCATAGATATTTGCGTAATCTACAAGCCATTTCGCAACGTTTGTAGCATTATGACGTACCGTCCCATCTGGTCGAATCGTGGCAATATCCCGTTTAATAACCTCTAATCCCATACTTTCAAGCTTTGCAACGTCGAATGTTACTGGCTCAGCACATTCTTCCTTATAAAGCTCTTTTACAGGATGAGGGAGTTTTACATCATTCACCAATATAGAATCAATGAAGGAGTCACTAACATGTTTATAGATAGCTTTAACATGATCACCTGCTGTATATGAAATGGTTTCACCTTTTTGGGTCATTAAATTACAAACATAAATTTTTCTTCCTTTAGCCTTTACAACAGCTTCTCCTATTCCTTTTACAAGAAGGTTTGGAATAATGCTTGTATATAAACTTCCTGGACCAATTAAAATATAGTCAGCACGATGAATTGCTCGAATAGCCTCTGGTAACGGTTTCACATTTTCAGGCACTAAAAAAACACGACTAATACGTTTTTTTGCCTTTGGAATTTTAGATTCCCCTTCAATGATTGAACCGTCCTCAAGCTCAGCATGTAAATTTATCTTTTTGTTGGCAGCTGGTATGACGCGACCATGGACCTTTAAAACCTTTCCCATCTCACTAATAGCATGGTTAAAATCCCCGGTAATATCTGTTAAAGCAGTCAGCATTAAATTACCTAATGAATGCCCACGTAAATCTTCTGATGCAGAAAATCGGTATTGAAACATTTGCTCTACAAGCGGCTCAACATCCGATAACGCCGCGATCACATTACGGACATCACCAGGTGGTGGAATATCATAGTCATCTCGTAAACGTCCTGAAGAACCACCATCATCTGCTACTGTCACAATTGCAGTAATATCAAATGGGTGGTGCTTGAGTCCTCGTAGTAACGTAGAAAGCCCCGTACCACCACCAATTACAACAAGCTTTGTTCGCTTCTTTCCCATTCACTCAATCCTTTCTACGATTGATGTCACGATGTGTAATAACAGTATTTTCCTTTCCAGCTAAATATGCCCCAAAATACTCTGCTAATGTTACTGAACGATGCTGTCCTCCAGTACATCCAAAGGCAATGACAAGTTGTGATTTGCCCTCTTGTCTATAGAGCGGAATCATAAATTCAAACAAATCCGTTAGTTTTTGAATAAGTGTTTGCGTATCCTCAAGTGCCAAAACATAAGAAGATACCTCAGTTTGTAAACCCGTTTTAGGGCGTAACTCTTCTACATAATATGGATTTTTCAAAAAACGGACATCAAATACTAAGTCGGCATCTATCGGCATACCATGTTTAAATCCGAAAGACATAATATTTACCGAGAAAATATTATCAGCATCGCTGGCAAATTCTTTAGCGATTTTTTCACGTAGCTCTTTAGGCTTCATATTAGATGTATTATAGACAAATTTAGCGCGACCTTTTACTTCGGATAAAAGCTTACGTTCTTGTTTAATGCCATCTAATGGTAAACCATTTACAGCCAATGGATGTGCACGTCTTGTCTCTTTATAACGTCTAACTAAAGCTGCATCATCTGCATCTAAAAATAAAATACGTGCAACGATGTCACCTTCTTTAAGAATATGGTCGAGAGCGCCGATAAGAGAATCAAAAAAGTCGCCACCACGCATATCCATGACAGCTGCTATACGTGTAATATTTTTACCCGAATCCCTTAGTAAGGTTAAAAATGTTGTAAGTAACGCTGGTGGTAAATTATCAATACAGTAATACCCTAAATCCTCAAAGCTTTGAATAGCTACTGTTTTCCCAGCTCCAGACATTCCTGTAATAATAACCAATTCACTTGTACCTTTTGGTCCTTCAACCACCACTGTCATGCAGCTCCTTTATTGTTCGATTGATATTTGTATTTTCTCATGAAGTAATTCAAATTCAGTTGTGTATTCAAATGTACCGTACTGAATGCCTGATTGTGAGATAGCAAATTGTAAGTTTGTTCGATCACCTTCAGCCATTGGCAAATGTTTCAAATCCTCTACTGGGTGCCATGCAAGTTCGCCTTCTCTAGTTTCTTTAAACGGTACTCCTTCTACATCCTTTGCAACAAATGTATAAAGCATCCATTCGTCCACTACCTCATTATTTTCTTTAATAACCATTGTATAAACACCCTTTAAATGAGCATTTATTGGTGTGACATTTGTTTCTTCTTTAAACTCCCGTACTGCAGCCTCATAAATCGATTCACCGCTCTCCATTTTACCGCCAGGAGCTACGTACCAGCCACGTCTCGGCTTCTGAAGTAATAACACTTGACCGTCTTTTACGGCTATTAAATTTGCAATTCTTTGCATAGGCACACCTCTAATCTCTTTTGCATTCTACCTTTTATTATAGCAAGACCAAACAAGGTTTGTCCTCAATTCTAAACTTTACGTCATTTGCAATTTTAACTTTATCGATACTGTTTTTAACCTTTACTCAAACATATGAAACTCAGTCATAAAAATTTCCGTTCACAACAAAAATAGGCTGCTCCACCTAATTGATGGAAACAACCTACTTAACAAAATAAAAGGGGGATTGCTAATTACAATTTATATATTACACCTTTTATATGTCATTCAAGTTACAACTATATTAAGACCGTATTAAAATTGTATTTTTTACCTCAAAATATTGATCTTGGGCATTCTACTAAAATATGCACACCCATATTGAAAGGAGATTGCCCTTTTCAATGATCCACTATTAAGCATTAATTTTTTCTAATAATTCTTCCACATAGTGCTGTACTGCTTGTGCTGCAATACTTCCGTCCCCTGTTGCTGTAACGATTTGACGAAGTGATTTTTCACGTACATCTCCAGCTGCGAAGATACCTGGTACTGTCGTTTCCATATTATCATTTGTCACAATATAACCAGCATCATTTAAAATGCCTAGAGACTCAAATGGTTTTGTTAATGGAAGCATACCAATGTATACGAATACGCCATCAGTAGCAAAATTAGATTCTGTACCATCTACAGTTGATTGTAATGTTACACTTCCAACTTTACCGTTAGCCTCATTAATTTCTTTCACTGTTGCATTCCAAATGAAATCAATTTTTTCATTAGCAAAGGCACGATCTTGGAGAATTTTTTGTGCACGTAATTTATCACGTCGGTGTACAATTGTTACTTTATCAGCGAAGCGAGTTAAATAAACGCCTTCTTCAACAGCAGAATCCCCGCCACCTACGACAACAAGATTTTTTTGCTTGAAGAATGCACCATCACATACTGCACAATAGCTGACACCACGGCCTCCAAGTTCTTTTTCGCCAGGCACGCCCATTTTTTTATATTCGGCACCTGTAGAAAGAATAATTGCTCGTGTTTTATATTCTTTAGTACCTGATTTTATTGTTTTATATTCCTCACCATCAATAATTTCAGTTACGTCGCCATATGCATACTCTGCACCGAATTTTTTAGCATGATCGAACATTTTTGTAGATAGCTCAGGCCCTAGAATTGTATCAAACCCAGGATAGTTTTCTACTTCTTCTGTATTTGCCATTTGTCCGCCAGGGATCCCACGTTCAATCATTAAAGTTGAAAGGTTGGCACGTGATGTGTAAACAGCAGCAGTCATCCCAGCAGGACCTGCACCAATTATTACTACATCATAAATTTTTTCTTCTGACATAAATACTTCCCCCTAAACAGATTTTTTACTTTTTTATAATAATGTTAATATGTTCATCGTATGTGAAAGTAAAAAGTTATTCAACTATGTTGCTCACGGTCTAATTATGAGTGTCTGGTAAGAACATTAAAATCTCTTCAATATACTTCGATAAAGTTGACACTGACACTCCGTATTGCTGAGCGATTTCTTTTTTTGTCACCTTGAGCATTCGGGAAGAACGGAATAAATAATCATTTGCTCCTGCAATAGCTGCTGGATTTGTAAAACGATAATTGTTCATCAATGCTTGCTCGCAAAGCACAAACCACATTTGGAACATTGGTGCAATTAATGTCGTTAGCTTATCATACTGTTCTAGTAAAATTTCTGGCACACTTACTGCTCGTATAAAGCTAGCCTCTACTTTGTTTTTCATATCAAATTGATGTCCTAGTGCATAAGCGAGGAATAGCTTTTCATACGCATTAAATTGGTCAACATCTATCCATTTTGGATGCGCAATAATTTCCTGTTTATGTGCTGTACAGCTTAATAAAAACAAACCAAATATGCGTTCACTTGTATACTCGCTCTCTAGCTTTTCTACAATATAATCACGGTCATGTTCTAATGCATCAAGTGAATAATTGTTTTCTTCTTGACGCCAAGGTTCAAAGCCTTCTTTATCGGGATCTAGCTCAAGTAGCTGCTCCCATGTACTTTTTGAAATTTCTTCATGTCCTGAGAAATAAGCGGCATGTGATAACCAAAAGTAAAAGCCAGCATCGCCTACATAGCCTCTTTTCTGCATGCTACGCAACCATTTAAATGCTAAATCATATTGTCCAACGAGCGCTAATGTTGCACCCAGCTTGTAGCGATGTTCCCATAAGTATGGTTGAATTTTCACAAGTATTTCTAAAAGATCCTTTAAATCTTCTTCATTTTTTTCATAGTATGCGATAACCGTTAAATTACATAGTGCATGTAAATTCCCTTTATTTTCACGTAATACAGTGTTTAGCAGCGCTTTCGCTTGTTCTGCTTCACCCACATAAAAATAGGCAAGTGCTAAGTTATTATAAGCCGACCAAAAATCTGGTCTATCTTCAATTAAGTTTTCTAGCATTTTAATAGCTTCAGGGAAATCTCCCTTTTCCATACAGCGTCTCGCCTGTTCTTGCCGATATAAATCTTCAGCTGAACCTTCAAGCTCCTCAAAATCATCCTGCTCAAAATCAACAAACTCTAATATTTCAGCAGCTTCATCTGCATAGGCACCTTCTGGCTCTATTTGTAAATATTGCTCTGCAAAACGTTTAGCATCATGTATGATCCCAATACATCCTGAAACCTCTGCCATGTAAAAAATAATTTCTGGATTGTCTTTATCTATTTGATAAGCACGACGAAGTAGATCATACGCTTCCTCGAAACGTTGACCCTCTAACTCTATTATCGCTAATTGTAATAAAATCATCGGATCATCAGGGCTTAAATCAACTGCTCGCTGTAAATATTTATAGGCTTTATTCATTTGTCCGCTATTCATTGCTTGAATTGATTTTTTATAATAATAGTCGCCTGTTGGAATGAACGACACTATATTCGTTTGAGTCTCTTTTTGACGTTTCTTTTCCAAAATATTTCCTCCGAAACAAGAAATAAGGAACGTATTATACGTTCCTTTACACAGTAACTTCTATTATAACATACAATAAGCAATATGCCGTTATTTCTCCTCGTGACGTTTTTCTAACACATGTAACACGTCATAAATACTTACTTTTTGCTCTTGCAGTAATACTAGTAAGTGATACATTAAATCAGCAGCCTCCCATTTCACTTCTTCTGCATCGCGATTTTTTGCACCTATGACAACTTCAGTTGCTTCTTCTCCAACCTTTTTACAAATTTTATCGATTCCTTTATCGAACAAATATGTAGTATACGCCCCTTCTGGCATTTCTTGCTCGCGCTTTTCAATGACCTTTACGAGTTTAGAAAGAATCTCAACAGATCCGACCTTGGCATTGTGCTGAATAATCTCCGTAAAGCAAGAAGTTGTTCCAGTATGACAAGCCGGTCCAGCAGGAATTACTTCCACAATTAATGCGTCACCATCACAGTCCGCCTTGATAGATACCACTTTTTGCGTATGACCACTCGTTGCCCCTTTGTGCCAGAGCTCTTGACGTGAACGTGAGAAAAACCATGTTTCTCCTGATTCAAGCGTTTTTTCTAGAGATTCTTTATTCATATACGCTACAGTTAGTACTTCTTTTGTATTTGCATCTTGTACAACCGCAGTGACAAGACCTTTTTCATCAAATTTAATGCTGTCAATCATCTTACTGTCACTCCTTTTTCACGTAAGTATTCTTTTACTTGTGCTACGCTCGTTTCTTTATAATGGAAGATGGATGCTGCAAGTGCTGCATCTGCATCGATACCTTCAGCTAATACCTCGTAAAAATGTTCGGCATTCCCTGCACCGCCGCTTGCAATAACAGGAACTGTCACAGCCTCTCTCACAGCTTTTGTTAACGCTAAATCAAAACCGGATTTCTCACCGTCCTGATTCATACTCGTTAATAAAATTTCACCTGCACCTAAGCGAACCGCTTCCTTCGCCCATTCAGTTGCTCGCCATATTGTTTTGTTTCGGCCCCCATGCGTATAAACCATCCACGTGGCATCTTCTTCGCTATAGCAGGCATCAATAGCTACAACAATACATTGTGCGCCAAAAAAGTCAGAACCTTCTTTAATAAGCTCTGGACGCTCTAAAGCAGAAGTATTCACTGATACTTTATCGGCACCTGCACGTAAAATACGTTTCATATCATCTAACGTTCGAATTCCACCACCTACTGTGAATGGAATGGCTAATGTAGCTGCAGTTTGCCGTACGACATCCACCATTGTTTCACGTCCTTCATGTGATGCTGAAATATCTAGAAACACAAGCTCATCTGCCCCTTGCTCATCATAAAACTTAGCAAGCTCAACTGGGTCACCCGCATCACGTAAAGACACAAACTGTACACCTTTGACAACACGTCCCTCTTTCACATCAAGACATGGAATAATGCGCTTTGTTAACATGATGCCACCCCCTTCAACCATTGCTCTAATAAATGCACACCTAGTTCGCCTGACTTTTCAGGATGGAACTGCATGCCCGTAATAGAGCCATTTGCCACAATGCCAGGAACTTTAATACCATGATAATCCGCATAAGCGACAAGCTCCGTTTCCTCGATATCAGTTGCATAAAATGAGTGCACAAAATAAACATGTTTTGCCGTTACTTCACCATTTAACCAAGAAGGATGCTTTGTCACGACGAGCTCATTCCATCCCATATGCGGCACTCGATACGTTTGCCCAGCGTTGTCACCAGTAAATCGTTTAATGCTGCCTTTAAAAAAGCCCAGCCCCTTCGTTGGGGACACTTCTTCACTTTGCTCAAATAATAATTGCATGCCTAAGCAAATTCCGAGAAGTGGTCGATTTTCTGCTTTCACCTTGTGTAAATATTGATCTAAATTCGTTTCAGCTAAACGTTTGATGGCATCAGGAAACGCTCCAACACCAGGAAGCAACAGTGCATCTGTTGCGTCTAGCACTGTGTCGTTAGCCGTAACAACAACCTCACAGCCAAGTCGTTTTAATGCTTGTTCAACGCTAAATAAATTCCCCATTCCATAATCAATAACACCTATTTTCACGTTAACAGCCCCTTAGTCGATGGTACACCTTTAACACGTGGATCGATTTCCACTGCTGCGTCAATGGCACGTGCTAACGCCTTAAAAATAGCTTCAATAATATGATGTGTATTATGGCCATAAGGTACAATCACATGAACATTCATCCGAGCCTCGAGTGCAAACTTCCACAAAAATTCATGTACTAATTCAGTATCGAAACTACCGACCTTTTCCTTCAACTGTGGCACACGATATTCTAAGTGAGGACGATTGGAGCAATCTACAACGACCTGTGCAAGTGCATCATCCATTGGCACAAATGCTGTGCCGTAACGCTTTATTCCTTTTTTATCACCGAGCGCTTCACGAATAGCTTGGCCTAAGACAATTCCTAGATCTTCTGTTGTATGATGATCATCTATATACGTATCACCATTCGCTTCTATCGTCCCATCAAAAAGCCCATGTTTAATAAATAGGTCAAGCATGTGATCCATAAAGCCAACACCTGTTTTAATATTTGCTTTCCCTTCACCATCTAAATCGATTGCTACAGAAATTTGCGTTTCATTTGTTGTACGTTCAACTTTTGCATATCGTTTCTTTTCAGTCATTGTATTACCCCTTTTCCCAGCCACGTGATTCCACTGCACGCGCATGACCCTCTAAGCCTTCCATACGTGCTAGGCGTGCAATTTTCGGTGCGTTTTCTGCCCAAGTTTTTTCACTATAAAAAACGACGCTCGATTTTTTCACAAAATCATCGACATTTAAGCCACTTGCAAAGCGTGCAGTGCTATTCGTTGGCAGCACATGATTTGTCCCTGCAAAGTAATCACCAACTGGTTCAGAGCTATAACGGCCAATGAAAATCCCCCCTGCATGTCGTACTTGCTCAGCTACAGCCTCCGCATTTTTTGTGACAATTTCTAAATGCTCAGGCGCTAGCGAATTAATGGCATCTACGGCATCTACCATCGTTTCAGCCACATAAATGACACCAAAGTTTTCTATCGATGCACGTGCTACCTCTTCACGTGGTAAAATCGTTAATTGCTTCTCCACTTCATCAGCTACTTTTATAGCCAATTGCTCAGAAGTCGTTACTAAAATGGCACAAGCTAATTTATCGTGTTCAGCCTGCGATAAAAGATCGGCCGCGATTTCATCAGCAAATGCTGTATCGTCTGCTAACACGGCAATTTCACTCGGACCGGCAATCATGTCAATGGCTACCTCACCAAACACTTCACGTTTTGCTAATGCTACAAAAATATTTCCTGGACCCGTAATTTTATCAACTGGAGAAATAGTCTCTGTACCATACGCAAGAGCTGCAATCGCCTGAGCTCCACCGATTTTGTATATTTCTTCTACTCCTAAAATATGCGCTGCAGCAAGCACACCTGGAGGTAATTTTCCATCGCGACCTGCTGGAGATGTCATAACAATGCGCTGGACACCAGCAACTTGTGCAGGAATAACGTTCATCAGGACCGAAGAAGGGTATGCTGCTGTACCACCAGGAACATAAAGACCTACTGCATCGAGAGCCGTAATGCGTTGTCCAAGCCATGAACCATCTGTCAGTTCCAAGCGATAACCTGCACGTTTTTGCTGCTCGTGATAAAGGCGAATGTTTTGAGCAGCTTCTATTAAATCAGCATAAAGCTGTTGATCAATTGTATTAGCGCCCTCTTCTATCTCTTCCTTCGTTACGCGTAAATAGTCAGGGGCAAAGCCATCCCATTTTTCTGTATATAAACGTATGGCTGCGTCACCTTGTGCACGAACATCTTTCAATACTTGACGTACAATCTTTAACTGTTCTTCATTTCCACCTTCCAGTGGTCGTTTTAAGGAAATACCTTTTTCTAGCTTTACTATTTTCATAGGATTAATCTCCTTTAAATCTAGGAATGTGCCTCTTCCAGACAGTAGACATTTTTATTTAACGCATTTTTTCAAACGTTTCACGAGATCGATAATACGATCGCTCTTCATGCGATAGCTTACTGGGTTGGCAATTAAGCGTGATGATACGTCTGTAATAAATTCATACTTCACTAAGCCATTTTCTTTCAATGTCCGGCCCGTTGAAACAATATCAACAATTCGATCTGCCAAGCCAATCATGGGCGCCAATTCAATCGATCCATTTAGCTCAATAATTTCAACCTGCTCTCCAATACCCTTATAATATTTCATTGCAATATTAGGATATTTCGTCGCTATTCTTGGTGCAATTTCATTCATCGTCGTATCAGGTAAGCCTGCTGATGCGATATAACAAGTACTTATTTTTAAATCCAGCAATTCATGCACTTCTCGTTGCTGTTCTAACAAAACATCCTTCCCGGCAATACCAATGTCCGCTACACCATGCTCAACATAAACAGGAACATCCATTGGCTTTGCTAGTATAAAACGTATTTTTTCTTCTGGAATTTCAAGCATTAATTTACGAGACATTTCGACTTCTTCTGGTAAATTAAAGCCAGCTTCTAAAAGCATCTCATATGCCTCGTCAAAAATGCGTCCCTTCGGCATAGCAATCGTTAATTCATTCACCGTCAACGCCCTCCTGTCCCACCACAACTACTTCTGTAAAGTGTGCTAAAAAAGCTTCTTCATCGACAAGGCTACTCCTTAACTGTAAGGTAACCTGTTTACCGGGTACACGTAGCGTCTGTACTTTCGTAAGAGCCGCTTCAAATTGTTCTTCCTCAAATAGTACGACTGTAGCTTCTTGTCGTTCATGAGATTGGGCATCAATTGTTTCTAATAGGCGGTCAACACGAATACTAAATCCTGTAGCACCTACTTTTGAGCCAAATACCTCCAGCAATCCGTCATAGCGTCCCCCATTGCCTAATGGAAAACCACTGCCGGTTGCAAACACTTCAAATAACATGCCTGTGTAATAACTCATGTGGCTAGAAAGTGTAAAATCAAAGGCTACATAATCTGCTAAGTTTGCCATTTCAAGTAGCTTAGCGAGCTGTTGCATATATTCTAGTGCGTCATTTTTTCGCACATATTTTTCAATATCTTGAATTTCTTTTAAATGCATTGCTTCTTCAATAAATTGCAATAATGCATCGGATTTTGTTTTAGGTAAATTAAATGATTCTACCGCGTCTTCAAACCCTACGTAATTGCGTTGTACAAGTAGCGTCCGAAGTATATTTTGTTGATCAACGCTTTCTGTATAATCTTGTAAAATACAATTTAATATACCCGCATGTCCGATCGTCACTTTAAATTTCGTTAATCCCAATTGCTGTAATAACTCCATTGCTGTCACAATAACCTCAGCATCCGCATATACGGAATTGTCTCCAATTAACTCAATTCCCATCTGATCAAATTCTGCTGGGCGTCCACCTTCCGCTTCCTGTGCACGAAAGACACTAGCAAAATAAGCAAGGCGTAAGGGAATCATCTCTTTTAATAATTTTGATGTCGCTACTCGTGCAATCGGTGTTGTCATATCAGGTCGTAGTACTAACGTGTTGCCCTGGCCATCTACTAATTTAAATAATTGCGCATTGGCTATCGCGGATGCTTTGCCGACTGTATCAAAATACTCGACTGCAGGCGTTTTAATAAATTCATAGCCTCTTCTGCATAAAAACTCTCGCCCTGTATTTCTTACAGCCTCTACCTTTTCAAAAATTTGCGGAAATGTATCGCGCATTCCAAGTGGTTTTTCAAACATTTTAATCGACGACAATTTTGACACTTCCTTACGTTTCACTTTAACTCACTAGAGTGTTAGAGAATTAGATTATGAAAGAATTCTAACTTATTTCTTCTCGCTAGTCAATGCAACTCACCTAAATTATCAAATAATTTCAATACTGATTATTCTGTTAATTATACTCGAAAATAAATAAATTAAAACGTATTCAGCAAAGCAAGTTTTTCTCTCTTATTTTGATTCCCTTTGTATAGCGAATCATGCGAGTAGAGGTTCCGTGTAATGGATGTCGATAAAATTCGACAATTGGGTGATAAATTCTAAAGGTGCGATAAACTAAATTTCATTGTTACAATTGTTTTCAACAAAAAAACTGTGCACAGTAAAGCATGCACAGTTTTTTGTTATTATTTTTTCGGCGTGCACCATTCTACTACTTCATTGCGTTTGCGCTCCGCCATTTGTTCAGCTGTATAAATTATTTGCATAGGATTACCGCCTGCTAGACAGCCAGCTGGCACATCCTTATGCACAAGGGTTGCAGCTGACACAATTGCACCGTCACCTATCGTAACACCTGGTAGTATCGTTGAATTGGCGCCAACCATTACTTCATTGCCAATATGAACATCTCCAAGGCGATATTCCTCTATTAAATATTCATGCGCCAAAATAGTCGTACTGAAGCCTATAACGGTATTATCACCGATATGAATACGTTCTGGAAACATTGTATCTGGCATCACCATTAAAGCTATGGAAGTTTGGTCACCAATCTCCATTTTTAAAAAAGATCGATAGAGCCAGTTTTTCACACGTAAAAATGGTGTGAAGCGTCCAATTTGAATGACAACGAAACACTTCATCACCTTCCAAAAGGACACCGTATCATAAATATTCCAAAGCGAGTTTGCTCCTTCGACACGGTAGCGTTCTGTTTTACGTGCCATTTACTTACCCCGCTTTCACAATTTCAAATAAATCCGTCATCTGATGCAGCATATATTCCGGCTTGAATTGCTGTAAGTATTCCTCACCTTTAAAAGCCCATGCGACACCAGCTGCTCTAACTCCAGCGTTGTGCCCAGCCATAATATCATGAGAATTATCGCCAATCATAATGGCCTCTTCCTTGTTTACACCAAGACGTTCAAGCGCAAGCAAAACTGGTTCTGGGTCAGGCTTTACATTTTGCACATCATCCGTGCCAATACGAATGTCAAATAAATGACTTGCACCTAGTACAGACAGACCCCGATCTATCATCTTATTACGTTTTGTAGATACAATCGCTAACTTGATACCCATTGCCTTTAATTGCTCTAAAGTAGATACAACTTCAGGATATTGAGTGACAAGCTCATCGTGATGTAATTCATTATATTCACGATATTTAGCCATCATTGCTTCCTCTTCACCAGGAGCAATGTCAGAAAATGTCTGTTTTAAGGATGGTCCGAGAAATTTCAGACAATCTTTTGGCGAATATTGCCCGGGAAATCGCTCGTTTAAAACATGCATAAATGTTTGAATGATTAAATCATTTGTATTAAGTAATGTACCATCAAAATCAAATAGTAATGCCTTTACAGTCATGCTTTGCACCCCTTATTTATTATCTAAATACTTTACGGCAGGTTTTTCTTTTATACGACGGTAAATAATCGCACCAAGCCCTACTACAATACCTAGGATTGAAACAACCTGAGCAGAGCGTAAATCTCCTACTAAATATAGACTATCAGTACGCATGCCTTCTATATAGAAGCGACCGATCGAATACCAAATTAAATAGCTGAAGAATAGTTCACCACGATTTAAATTTACTTTGCGTAAAACTAATAAAATTATTAGCCCGATGAAGTTCCAGATGGATTCATATAAAAAAGTAGGATGTACATATGTCCCTAATTCTTCAACATACATTTGATTAATAATCCAATCCGGTAGCATGAGATGTTCTAAAAATTCACGTGATACTGGACCACCATAAGCTTCCTGGTTCATAAAATTTCCCCATCGGCCAATTATTTGCCCAATTAAAATACTCGGTGCCGCAATATCCGCTACTCGTAAAAAGCTAATATTTCTTCTACGAGTGAATATGTAAGCTGTCAAAAATGCACCAATAAGAGCACCATGAATAGCGATACCACCATTCCAAATTTCAATAATCTTCCCAGGGTTTTCGCTATAATAATCCCAACGCATCGTAACATAGTAAATACGTGCACAAATTATGGATATAGGAACAGCCCATAGTAATAAGTCCGCAAGAAAATCCTCGGGTAAGCCTCTCTTCACAGCCTCTCTTTGTCCTACAACATAAGCTAAAATAATACCCGATACGATTAGTAACCCATACCAACGAACAGGGATAGGTCCTAAATGGAAAGCAATCGGATTAATTTCTAATAATAACAAGTCCATCTTATACTCCTCTCAATTCATTACATTTGCAAAAAAATTCTAATGCCTTAGCATAATTGCGTCCGGAATCGACTTTGTGCTTGTACAAAGAACTTTTCGATTTCCGCGGAGGCTTAGCCAACACAATGTTGGTCACTTAGGCGTTTTTATTAGCCTCAGTTCCTCTATTTCAGCGGATGTTTGTACACCCACTGAAAGTAACTCGCATTCATCTCCTATAAGGTAGAAACTATCTGTCGCTACGCTGTCGGTACAAAAAACACTCGCTGAAAAAAGTTAAAAACGATTAGTCGTCCAATTCATCTGCTGATGAAATGACTTCATCTAATCGTCTAGAAAACTCCTCGGCTGCATTAACACCCATCTTTTTCAAACGATAGTTCATTGCTGCTACTTCAATAATAACAGACACGTTACGTCCAGGTCTTACAGGAATCGTTAACTTTGTTAATTCCGTATCAATGATTTTCATTTTTTCTTCCTCTAAACCTAGACGATCATATACTTTTTCTGGATCCCATATTTCTAATTCGATAACTAGTGTAATACGTTTGTACGGTCGTACTGCACTTGCTCCAAAAAGTGTCATAATATCGATAATACCAATGCCTCGAATTTCGAGTAAATGTTCTAAAAGAGGAGGTGGACTCCCAATTAAAAAATTCTCTGATTCTTGACGAATCTCAACACAATCATCAGCCACTAAACGGTGCCCCTTCTTGACAAGCTCTAGTGCTGTTTCACTTTTCCCTACACCACTTTTTCCGATAATTAGCACACCGATGCCGTATACATCAACTAAAACTCCGTGAGCAGCAGTCATTGGTGCTAAGCGACCTTCTAAATAGTTAGTTAGCCTACTCGAAAATTTCGTTGTTGTCATATGCGTTTTAAATACAGGTACATGTTTTTCATTAGACGCCTGTATAAGTTCCTTAGGTACCTCTAAATCACGAGAAATAATAATAGCTGGTGTATCCTGCGAACATAGAAGACGCATGCGCTCCAGTTTCACATCTGAAGGCAGCATTTCAAAAAAGGATAGTTCTGTTTTTCCTAGCAATTGCACTCGGTTTGCAGGATAATGCGTAAAATAGCCCGCCATCTCAAGCCCAGGTCTTGAAATATCACTAGTAACAATCGTTCTTCCTATTCCTTCCTCACCAGCTAATAGTTCTAACTTAAATTTCTCCATAACGTCTCTTGTTAATACTACGACCAATGTTTAGTAGCCTCCATTCAAAGGAATCGAATATGTTTAAGTTAACTAGCAATCAGCCTAATGATTGCAGTTTCACCTTATTTTAGCATGTCTATGTATAAAAGAAATGTATTTACACTCTGTCTCCCTGACTAAGAAATCTACAAAATATAAAAAACTAGCGGTTCTCCAGCCCGCTAGTTTCATTTCGTTTTATTTTTGAGTAGCTAACCATTTGGCAACTGCTTCTGCATCGGCACCTTTAACAACACCTGGAGGCATTGTATTTTTACCATTTTCAATAACATTTAAAATTTCTTTTTCTGTTAAACGAGAGCCTACATCGCTAATTTTTGGTGCATTATTTTGGCCTTGTAGCTCGCTACCATGGCAAGAGATACAAGATTTCATAGCAATTGTTTCGCCATTTGGAGTAGCAGTTTTTGAACCTTCAGTTGAAGTTGTCTTACCTCCGCCACAAGCAGCTAAGAAGATTGCTGAACCAATCGCTAAAGTTAACATTGCCTTTTTCATTAGGGCCCCTCCTAAAAGTAAATAAGTATCTTTCCACGACATTATACCAAAATTATGCACGTTTGAAACCTTCTCCTAACACCTCATAAGCATCAGAAACGATAACAAACGCTGATGGGTCAACGTTTTTAATGAGTTGTTTCAGCTTTGTGAATTCTGTTTGGTAAACAACAACCATGAGCACTGGTCGTGCTTCCCTTGTATAGCCACCTATAGCAGGCAACTTTGTCACTCCCCGATCAATCTCGGCATAAATGGCATCACGTACTTCATCTTGTTTCATCGTAATAATGTAAACCATTTTAGACTGACTTAAGCCGAGCTGAATAATATCAATCGTTTTTGTAGTGACATAAAGTCCAATTAGGGCATACAAACCTTTCTCTAAGTCAAAAACAATTGCTGCACTAATCGCGATAATCCCATCAATTAAAAGTACGCTTGTACCAAGCGATATGCCGGTATACTTTGTAATTATTTGTGCTAGTAAATCAGTGCCACCAGTAGAAGCATTCCCCTTAAAGACAAGTCCTATTCCTAAACCGACCACAATTCCCCCAAAAAGCGCACCGAGTAAAGGATTATCTGTCCAAGGTCCCCAACTGTTCGTTAGTAATACAATAAACGGTAATGTTATTGTTCCAATAAACGATTTGATTCCAAATTTTTTCCCAAGTACGACTACACCTGCTATAAATAATGGAATATTGAATGCATATTGGATAAAGCCTGGATTCCAACCAAATAAACCGTGTAAAATTGTACTAATCCCACTTACTCCGCCAGAAGCTACTTGATTTGGCAGTAAAAATACATTAAAGCCAATAGCAATAATTGCTGCTCCAACGATGACGTACATATACTCCACAATGTTTTCCCTTACACCACGAATTTGACTCATTTCCCCACCCACTTCAACTATCAGAATCTTATAAATACGAGATGATTATAGCAAAAAGTATTCGCATTGAGAACTTCGTCTTGATGAAGGAAACATGAGTTCATCACCATAACATGTGGTTGATTTCCGTTCCAACAGGGCAATTCGTTGCTGACACTCCGCTTACGTGCAGAGCAAAGCTTCCTGGGGTGTCTAATGTGTCTTCACTCGCGGGTGTGATCTGACCCTAGGAATCGCCCAGTCTCCACTCCAAACAACTATACACATGGCATAAGTTTTAACAAATGTCATCCCCTACTACAAAAGGTGCGACCAATAGAAACATAAAAAATAAGCTATTTTAAAAAGAATTTTAAAATAGCTTATTTTTGGCTTTTCACTAAAATATATACGTAACTATAAATCCCACTACAGGACATTGGGGATAAAAACAAATCCTTGTTTTATAAAGATTTTTCTGCCCACTCCATTGCTTCATTGTATAAAAGATCAATATTTGTGAAATTCATATTGAGCTGTGGAGCTAAATTTTCTAAAGTGGTCCAATCTAATTTACCTAACGCAATACTGAATTCCAAATAAGGTGTCATTTCAGTTTGATTACCTAAAATCGTTTCTGTTATTTCTTCTGAAAAAGGTAGCTGCTGTAAAATAACATCCAGCGGTCTCTGCAACAAAGTGTCTATCAACGAAAACATCCCGACTAAAAAATATTCAGAGAAGTTTTTCTTATAGGAAAGCTTGGCTAATTTCTCACAAACCTTTGCTCTAAATAAAGAAGTACGCATGACTTCTTTAAAAAGATCATTTTCAGCATTTCTATCAATTTCTCGCATTGCCAATAAATAAATCCACTTTTGTAAATTTGAAACGCCAAGTAATATAATTGCTTGTTTTATCGAACGTACCTTGGATTTAGACCGTAGCTCTGAGTTATTTACCATTTGCAATAATTTATACGTTAAAGAAATATCACGCTCGATATTATCAGCTAATAATTGTATATTCGGTTCCTCTTCTTTTAATAGCGTAATAATATATAAATATTGAATAGTATTAGCAGGTATATCGGTAGCTGTAATGATTTGAGGTTGTTCAAAAAAATAGCCTTGAAATAATTCATAGCCAGAATGCTTTGCCACTTCAAATTGATTACGTGTTTCAACCTTCTCAGCCAGCAGTTTTATGTGAGGGAAATTTTCTTTCACTTTATTTTCAATTTCCATGCGCTCCAATAACGGTGATACTAAAAAATCAACTTTTATAAAATCGATATAAGGAAATAACTCATCATAAATTTGTACTTTATCATCCAAAATAAAATCATCTAATGCAATTTGAAATCCATATGATTTTAGCTCAATAACTCTCTCGACTAACTGAGTTGTAATAGGGACATTCTCTAAAATCTCAATAACAACTTGCGATGGATTTAAAAATTCATTTAAGGAACTCTTAAGTAAGTTTTCTGTAAAATTAACAAAACTAGGTTTACCTTTTGTTACCTCTTCAATGCCAATTGAAAGAAATGAGTTTACTAGTACATCGATTGTTGCAGCATCTGGATCGACTATCGGAAAAGCATTTACGTTTTTGCTACGATATAATAATTCATACGCAACGACTTGTTCATGAAGGTTAAAGATAGGCTGTCTGCCGATAAATACTTCCATTTCGTCGCCCCCCATTTCTCCATATTCTAGTAATTAATATTATAGCACCTTTCATTACTCTCTGCTTATCATTCAAGTAACTGTCTAAAAGTCGCCTAACATTAATTAACATTCTATACAAGAAAATATTTTATCACTTTTATGCCGCTATCCCAAGGACACTTTATTCCAATGCTCTTTAAGCCCAACTTTCGGTGATTAGCCCCTAAAAATCCAAACTACATATTTCATTTATTTCTTTTCCAGAGAGATCTTTTTCAATTTCACTTAATCCTTCCGAAATAATTTTTGTCAAAAATTTCATTTCATATTGACATTTTCCAGTTTTCAATATACAGTACATTACAACACTAATGCACTGTGTCACATAGGAATGAAAGGGGGCTTTTCGATGCACGTTCATCTAGATGGTACAACACCAATTTATATTCAAATTGCTGAATGGCTACAGCACGAAATCATCGCAGATCGCTTACAGACAGACGCGAAGGTCTATTCACAATACCAGCTAGCTGAATTATTCAATATAAATCCTGCTACAGCTGGTAAAGGGCTGACAATTTTACTTGAAGAGCAACTTTTATATAAAAAACGGGGGTTAGGTATGTTTGTCGCTACGGATGCAAAGGAACGAATTTTATTGAAACGTCGAAACGAAATATTGACGAAAATGGCACAAGAGATCGTATTAGAGGCAAAACGTTTACTTGTATCTGATGAAGAATTGCTAGTGCTTATTCGAAAAACACAGGAGGGATTGGAATGAATATTATTCAATGTGAGGAGCTATCTAAAAGCTTTGGACGTAATGCACTACAGCGCGTAACCTGCACTATTGATGCAGAGAAAATTATCGGCATTATTGGTCGCAACGGTGCCGGTAAGTCGACACTACTTAATATTTTTGCTGGCTATCTAAAACCTACAACTGGATCATGCAAAGTGTTTAATGAAAATCCCTTTAATAATATTCATACTGCTGCCAATATGATTTTTATCGATGATCAATTAAGCTTTTCTGATTATTTGTCACTCGAAGATATTCTAAAGATGGGCGCTGATTTTTATCCTAATTGGCAAAATGAGTTAGCCTATCGCATGCTCGAATATGCAGGTATAGATCTCACAGCAAAGCATCAGCAATTATCTAAAGGTCAATTAGCAACCTTTAACCTTGTTTACGGATTAGTAAGCCGCTGTGCACTGACAATTTTAGACGAACCGATGAATGGTATGGACGAAGTGATTCGTACAGATTTTTACAGGGCGATTTTAAAGGAATACCTAGCCTTTCCACGAACATTTTTAATTACTAGTCACCATCTGCAAGAGATGGAATCTATTTTAGAAGAAATTATATTAATAGATGAAGGCTCTATCATTGCCCACGCACCGTTAGATGAATTTAAGGAACAGCTTATATCACTTAGTGGACCAAGCGATGCACTTGCAGAACTGCTCTCTGAGACGGAAGTATACGCTCAAAAGATTATGGCAGGGATGACCTCAGCAATAATAGATGCTAGTAATTTATTCATCTCAGAAGAAATACTTCGAGCAAAAGGCATCACGATATCATCCCTTACAGCAAGTGAAGTGTGCAAGTATCTAACAAGTAAAAAAGGAAGTGATATTGATGCAATCTTTGACTAATATTTCACTGAAAACCATTGTTAAAAAACAAGTGAAATGGAAAGCAAAATTATATATTTCTGCCCTTAGTTCCTTAGTTATTGTACAAATCATTTTTGGGCTTTTAACATCTAGCGCAGGAAGTGGGTCTTCTGGTTATGGAGGAGAGAATTTAACTGTTCATTTCTCTAATTACTCACTCGATACATTTCTAATTGTTACAGCAATTTGGGCATTTATTGTAGCACTTCTCTTTACGACAAAAGCGTATCGTATTGATGACTTATCCGTTATTTCTAGTCGAACATCTAGCGCAATTGCCAATATATTTGTCATGATTATTTATAGTTTTATCGCGGTCATCATTATGATTTCTACTTACTATTTACAAGTATTCGGAATTTTATTAGTGGAGAAAAAATCCTTTATAATAGAAGATCTATTTATTTCACCATCAATATTACTATTATGTTTTAGTAGCGTCTGTTTATTTGGCGCAATTGGCTTACTATTAGGCACCAGCTTCAAAGGGCCAGTAGTGATAAAAATACTTGTATCTACTTTGCTGCTGCTTGGCCTTATATTATTTTTTATGTCACCAGAGTCGATAAATGTTAGGTCATTAATAATGTTATCCAATCTTATGATTAGTGTTCTTTATTTGCTTATGGCTCTACTATGCTTTAGCCTCACTATTTGGATTGCTGATAAAGCGGAGGTGACGCGCAAATGACGGCGACTACACTATTCTTTTTTACTACAATACTACTGGTAATTGCTATTTATATACTAGTAAGTAAATTAGGGAAAAAAGCTAAAAATATTTGGACCCCTAAGCGTATTATAATTGGCATTACTAGCTATATCGTACTTGGACTTATCGCCTTCATTTATATTAGTTTTTTTTCAGAATCAAAAATACAAATACTTTCTCCTTCTGAAATTAAACAAGTTGAGAAAAAATCAGATCAAATACAAAAGTACGATCAAGAAAACGATTCTTCTTATTTAACAGAGGAATACAAAAGGAAAACGTGGGAGCTAAGATATGAAGGAGATACATTACCTGTTGTTATAAATGAAGGTGACAGTGGTTCAAGAGTTAATATTCGAGTGCGCTATAATGACAATATGGAATCTGGAAATGCTCTTGTTACCTATTACCAACTTCCTGTCATTATAGAAGGTATTGATCTTTCAAACGAAGTACCGTTACCTAACATATACGTGGCACAAAACCAGCTATTTATTGAATCTCTTGCTAGACAACAAGTAAATTATTTTCGTATAAAAGCAACATTAGGTATTTTAGATATGAATCGTGAGCTAGAACGTGAATCATATGTAATGAGCTATTCCAATCCAAATGTCATTGTTATCGACATTCCACGAAGTACAGTTCTGGAAGACTCCCAAGGTCTTTTTTAGATAGTAAAAAACAAGGACAGTCCGCAGTGATTTTTTATCACATTTAGACTGTCCTTTTTTTATTTTCCACTTGTTTTTGATTTAATAGCACCAATAACAGCTGGTACAACGGAAATTAAAATAATTAATATAAGAACCGTTGAGAAGTTATCTTTAATAATTGGAATATTACCAAAGAAATAACCTAGTAATGTACAGCTGAAGACCCATAACACTGCACCTAAAATATTATACATAATGAAGTAGCCATACTTCATTTTACTAGCCCCTGCAACAAATGGTATGAATGTACGGATGAAAGGCATAAAACGCGCGATGACAATCGTTTTTCCACCATGTTTATTAAAAAACTTTTCTGCTGCTTCCATACGCTCTTTTTTTACGACTCTACCAAGGAAGCTCTTCGGTGGAATGGATGTCCCTACTTTATGACCAATATGATAGTTCATCGTATCCCCTAAAATCGCAGCCGCTAAAAACACAGGAATTAATATCCACATATTAAATGCGCCCATTGCTGCTGCTAATGTACCACTTGCAAAAAGCAATGAATCACCTGGTAAGAATGGGAATATTACGACACCTGTTTCAACAAAAACGATTGCAAATAGAACGAAATAACTCAAATTACCAAACTTATGAATGATCTCCTCTAAATGCACATCAATATGCATAATAAAACTAATTAACTCCTTGATGAGTTCTATCATTTTTCGGTATGCTCTCTTTCAATTAAATTTTCTAAAGGCTTTGACGTAGCTAGACACCAAAGGTTCCATTTTCTTTACAGTTATTGCTGTTACTTCTCCCTCACTATATGACAAGCCTTTAAAAAGTATGTAGATTTCACAAGTTTGATTTTATCACTTACAGACATATACACTCAACTTATTTAAAGAAGTGGCCATGCTTTTTTACATTGCTGTAATATTGGCCTAAGGTGAAGCAGTGGGTGTTCCTCGTCCCCCACTAGAGGCACACTAGCTAATATCTCACATTCTATGCAAACATTTATGTGCTAACGAGCTTTCTCACAGAATACAATTGTGGCCCCTAATCAATTGAACTTTAGGGGCAATTGATCTTCAACTGATACTTACAATTTCATTTCGTATGTGCTAAACTTTTATTATCCATTTGGGTACCCCTTTCGCATGGAGTCGGTTGACCAGACCACCTTCATTGTATGATTGGGGTTTTTTTCTTGTCCATAGCTAAAAGCTTTCCGGAACCCCTCCATAGCAAGGGGTTTTCAAAGAATAAAAAAAGCTACTATTTTTTTCAATAGCAGCTACTGTTTCTTATACTTTTTCTTTTAATGTACGACGCAAAATTTTTCCTGTCGTATTTTTCGGTAATTCATCCATAATCTCAATTACTTTAGGAACCTTGTATTTCACCATATGCTTTGCACAGTATGCTAGAAGGTCTTCTGTCGAAGTTGCTTCTGCATCTTTTAAGACAACATATGCATGTACTGCTTCTCCTAAGTTAGGGTCTGGGTAGCCTACAACTGCCGCTTCAACAATATTATTATGAGCAAAGAGTACTTCTTCAACCTCTCTTGGATAGACATTAAATCCACCTACAATAATCATATCTTTTTTACGGTCAACGATGTAGAAATACCCTTCTTCGTCAACTCTAGCTAAGTCCCCTGTATATAACCAGCCATCACGGATAGCCATCGCTGTTTCTTCAGGTAATTTATAATAGCCCTTCATAACGTTAGGCCCTCGTACAATGAGCTCCCCTACTTCTCCAACGGGCACTTCCTGACCGTTAACATCCACCACCTTATTTTCAACATTGGAAATGGATGTCCCAATAGAACCCGCCTTACGCTCACGGTCCAACGGGTTAAAGCACGTCACTGGTGAAGCTTCTGATAAGCCAAAGCCCTCTGATACACGCACATTAAATTTCTTCTCGAAATTATGTAATAGTGCTACCGGTAAAGACGCGCCACCTGAAATCGCTAAACGTATTGTAGAGAAATCTTCAGGGTTGCTATCAGGTAATTGATACAAGAAGTTATACATAGTTGGCACACCAGCGAAGACGGTTGCCTTTTGTTCCTTCGTTAATTTAAAGATTTCAGTTGGACTAAAACGTGGTACAAGTAAAATCGTTGCCCCACTCAATAAAGGTGCATTGGCGACGACAGTTAATGCAAATACATGGAAAACTGGTAACGTAGCAATAACACGATCATCTGCTTTATAGCCTAAATAATGCGCAACATCTCGTGCATTTGAATAGATATTTCTATGAGTCAGCATTGCCCCCTTCGGAGTACCTGTCGTTCCTGAAGTATATAAAATAATTGCATTATCATCGTCAGCTACTTCTACTGGTTGGAAAGAGTCCGATGCATTAGCAATCACTTGTGAAAATAAATGAATTTTTGCCTTTGCTTCTTCGGATAAAGTCATTACTTTTTCAACAACATCCTCTGTTGTTTCACAAACAACAAATGTTTTTACTTGTGGAAAAGCATGTACACCCATTTCTACTAATGGAAGAAGTGCATCTAGTGCAATAACAGCTTTTACATCACCATTATGCAAAATATACGAAATTTCATCCGGTGTATAAATTGGATTAATCGGAATTGCCGTTGCTCCTAAACGCATTGTTGCATATAACGCAATTAAATAATGTGGTGTATTGCCGAGTAAACACGCCACATGGTCCCCTTTTTCTACCCCTAAATCTTGTAACCCCTTTGCAAAGCGACCTACCGTGTATTCAAACTCACCGTACGTCGTATCTTTCCCCATAAAATGATACGCAATTTTATCCGGTTGCTCTAATGCTTGCTGACGAACACTTGAAACTAAATTCAATTACCCCATCCCCTTATCGTATCAATTTCACCTTGGCGTAATTGAGGTCAGGATTTTAAATTGTGCCTAGGCCTGCACGAGTGCCGACACGATGTCGGTCATTTCGGTAATGCCACAAGGACGTGGCGTTATTACCGATGCAGGTCAGTTAGCTGTTTTCGCAGGATGCGAAAGTTTTAGGCTAACATCGTTTAAGCATTCCTTTGAAAATCCGTGACATCCGCCAGAGGCTTTACCATTATTCAGTAGATGCATAGAAATCCCTTAAAATGGAATCACAGCCAAATCCATCTCACTACCGCAGAGGTAGGAGTCTGCTACTGAATGAAGATAAAATGAATCATTATTCAGTAATATTATATAAGAAACACATCTAAAAGACAACGAAACTTTTTATTTCATGTCATAAATTACGTCAAATAATTCATTTTTTTCTCCATTTCATATTTTGATTACGAACGAATGTGCGAGATGTATCGCCAACGAATCAAATAAAAATAGACTACTTGTATTAAAACAAAAAATCCAAAAGCAAAGACAACTTCTTTGACAATGGAAATATTAGCAATATCCTTCAAAATACCTTGAACCATAAGAAAAGCAAAGGCACTATGCATCATTGCAACACCCCATGGCAAGAAAAATTGTGGGAACAAATGACGATTCACAAGCTTTTTGAGCTCTGTATCTGTTAAGCCCATTCGCTTTAAGACATCGAATTTACGCTTTTCTCTTTCAAGAGAAGTATGCAGTTTAAAGTAAACGAAGCTACCTGCTGCTAATAAAAATACCGTTGCTACTAAAACCCCTACTAAAGTGAATAATGAGTAAGTAGCTAATATATAAGAATAATTTAATCCTGCGTTTTCAAAGTAAAATGGGCTGAATCTATCCTTCTTATAAAAATATTGAGAGGCTTTTAACTCCTCTATGTCCTGGCCGATCTCTTTTGTTTCTATCCACTGAGGGATATAGAAGGTAAATAAATGATAGATTGGCTGCACTACGTTTTTATCAGCAATCGGCTTTCTAAGCTTTCTAAAATCCTCATCACTTATCACTATAGAATTCACACTAACAATAGACCCTGGGAATACTATTTTAGGATATACGCTATCAATTGTTATCGGGATAGAATTTTCCTCTAATACAGTATGCACAACTTTATTTTTTAGTCTTTTTAGAGAATCCTCCGAGTAAGGTATAAACACTGCCTCCCCTGAAGCCAAATCAAGTAAAGGGTAACTATAGGAAGAAAGCAATACATTCATATCCGATTCCCTAAAAACTTCAACCTCATTGTGAGTAAATGAAGATGTTTGCTTAATGACAACAAAGCGCGATAAATGATAGGACAACCCCTTCTCCTCTAATTGAATTCGTAAAGAGGCGATATGATTTCGCTCATAGGGATTGTCGACATCTCCCTTATAGACAAGTCCTAATGGATTTAAACGATCATATTGTATTGTGTAGGATGACATCGTCGCTAATACACCGACCGATAAAAAGGCCATTGTTGACACCATCGTTACTACAAAAAACATTTTCACATTGTCCATCATAATATGCGTTTGCTCAGCTAACGAAAGAAGTCGATAGCGTTGCCAATGAAATTTACGTTTGCCTCGTGCTTTATCTAAAAAGCAAGGTAAAGAATCACTGAAAAAATAATATGTTCCAAAGGTCGCTAAAAATGGGATTAATAATGTTAAACCAATCCAAGATGTATTCGATACGATAAACGTTAGTACATATGCTGATAAAATAAGGGTAATACCGAATACTGCACGAATTTTAGAATAGGTTGAAACACTATTTAAATAGTCATTCCCCTTAAGAAGATCGCGTAATTTTCTTTCACGTGTAAAATACACACTAATAAAGGAAATCACTACAAAAGCACTTGTGAAGACACCAATCGTTAGTAAAAATGGCTGCCATGAAACATATAAGGGTAAACTATCTAAATGTAAAATTTCTCGTACAATCATGAAAAAGAATTTTGAAAATGAGAAACCAAATATAATCCCAACAAAAATAGAGCCCGATCCAATAATCATTGTCTCCAAAAAGACAAGCCTATTCATCTGGCGTTTTTCCATTCCTAAATGTAATAAAATTGCAAACTCATGTGATCTAGCCTCTAAAAAAGCACTCATCGAATAATATAAAAAGAATAAGGTAAAAAGGACGAGTACGGTTTCCGCACCTACCATTCCAATTAACGATGCTTCTCCTAAAATTCCTTGTTCAATATCCGGATGAAACATGAGCATTGAATAGATGAAAAACACAGCCACAGAAAAAAAGCTTGCCATGAAAAAGGCACCGTATATACGGCTATTCCGTACGACATTACGGTAAGCGAATTGTCGAAAGGTCACCTACTTGTCCTCCTCCTAGTAAGCTCAAAACATTTAATATTCGTTGGAAAAACATTTGACGACGATCATCTTTGTAAATTTCATTGAAAAATTCACCATCTTTAATAAATAACACGCGATCGCAGTAACTAGCTGCAATTGGATCATGTGTTACCATTACAATCGTTGTTCGTTTGTCCTGATTAATTTTTGTTAAAAGTTCAAGTACATCACGCGAAGAATTCGAATCCAAATTTCCTGTTGGCTCATCTGCTAAAATGAGACTTGGATTATGAATAAGTGCCCGCCCAATGGCAGTTCTTTGTGCTTGTCCACCTGATATTTCATTTGGGCGTTTATGCAAGAACGAAGTTAAATCGAGCTTTTCCACAATGCTTGCAAGACGCTCCTCCATTACTTCTAATGGTTGTTGATCTAATGTAAGTGGCAGCACAATATTCTCTTCCACTGTCAGCATATGCAAAAGATTAAAATCTTGAAAAACAAAACCAAGCTGTCTTCTTCTAAAGTAAGCTAGCTCAGTTGCTTTTAGCGTATGAGGATTCATGCCATCTAAAATGATTTCTCCACTCGTTGGTTCATCAATCGTAGAAATGATATTCAATAATGTTGTTTTTCCACTTCCTGATGGACCCATAACTGCTAAAAACTCACCTTCCTCAACATCAAAGCTTAGTTGATTTAACGCACGATGAGTTACTTTGCCTTCATACACTTTTGTCACGTCTTTTATTTGTAAAATAGGCATATCTTGTTCACCTTATTTCTCGTTTAATTCCATAGATTCTGGTAACAGCCATTGCAATACTACCTCAAAGCCAATTTGAAAATGCGGCTCTGTTAATGATTCAGCTAACTGATTACCATCCTCCTCCACTAGACTAAAGCAATGCGACCCAACAATTACATCCCAGGCATCCATTTCACCTTCCATGATTTCTCCACAAACCGTATAATGACCACTGTACATCACTTGTTCACCTTCTACTGGAAAAGCGTTAAGTAAAGTTGGTTTATGTAAGTCTAGCCCAAGCTTATTCGAAAAATGCATTACTTCTTCATTAAACAAAAGACTAGCTTTACGGAAATTTTTACAGGATAAACAATCACAAACATCGTTTTGCGATCCGTATAATGTCTCTGTTTTTTCTGTCTCTACATGTAAAACCCATTCATCCAAACGTACTTCTATCATTTCCGATCCCCCTAATTCGTAAATGTCACTGTGACAATTGTTCCTTTTCCTACCTCTGATGTAATGTGTAATTCGTGACCGAGTTTTTCACAGATTTCTTTTGCTAAATATAAGCCCATCCCTGTGGATTCCCCAGTTTTACGCCCATTCTCACCAGTAAAAAAGGCTTTAGTGACACGAGAAAGATCGGAAGTTGGAATACCGATACCTTCATCACGAATGGCTAATTGTACGTAGTCATTCTTTTTAATGGCGGAAATAACTATTTTTTTATTTGATTCAAACGTATATTTAACCGCATTCGTTACAAATTGTCCGAGAATAAAGCGCAGCCATTTTGAATCACTTGCTACGATAATATCATCCTCAATATGAATTTCTGGGAAAACACGCTTTGTAATAAATAAACGTTTATTTTCATTTACAGTTGCAGTCACAATCGTTTTTAAAGCAACCTGTTCTACTTGCATATCCTCTTCAAAATTTTCTAATCGTGCATTCACTAACACCATATCTAGGCCTCTTCGCAAACGGTCAATTTCCTCCTGCACATTCTTTTTATCGAGAGGACGTTCATCCTGCAATAAAAGCTCAATAACAGAAATGGGCGTTTTCATCTGATGCACCCATTGATTAATAAACTGATCATGCCGTTTTTGGCCTGCATATAATGTTTGAAGCTCATGCTTATATAGTCGATATAGTTCATGCATATATTTCTCAACCTGTATCGCCTCAGGTGTTTTAGCATTTTTTTGCAACACATCCTCCATTGTTTGAGGCAGCAGTGATATTTTTAATAAATAACGTTGGCGCATTAAATAACGGATCAGTAAAAACGAGGCTAATAACACTAAACTAATACAGAAAGAATAAATAGCAGTATCAACATTGCGAAAGCCGTCCAACCAATATAAAACCATGATGAAGCCGACTAATATGATCTGGAATACAATGAACGATGCGTAATCACGCAAAAATAATTTCCAGCCCACTACAACTCACCTGCACTTAAAATAAAGCGATAGCCTGCTCCACGTACAGTTTCTATAGTAGACGCAATATGATAATCAGCTAACTTTTTCCGTACTCGTGTCATATTGACGTTCAACGTATTCTCATCGACAAATGCCTGATCGTCCCAAAGCTCTTCTAACAGTTGCTCACGTGTTACTACTTTTGGGGCATTTCCCATTAACAGTTCTAAAATGATACATTCTTTTTTCTGCAGTGGAATTTCTAAATTATTTTTATGAAGCTCCATTCTTTCTAAATGAAGAATAAGCTGTCCTTGTTTAATTGTCCGCTCCTCTTGTCTTGCTGCGTATTCACCATATGTACGACGCAAGTGACTGCGGATTTTAGCCAGTACAATTTCATAATTAAATGGCTTCGTAATGAAATCGTCGCCCCCATTTTCAAGCGCAAAAATTTGATCCATTTCGCCAGAACGAGCGGAAATGAAAATAATTGGACAAGTTGTATGTTGACGTAGCTGGCGACACCAATAGTAGCCATCGTACGAAGGTAAATTTATATCAAGCAACACCATATGTGGATTAAATGCTGTAAATTCTTCAACGAGATGATCAAATTCTTTGATCGTTTCAACTTCGTATTGATATTTTCTAAGCGTTTCTGCAAGCAATGACGCAATCTTTACATCATCTTCGACAATAAATATTCGATGCTTCTCCATACCAACACTCCTTTCTATCTTATATTGTATCAAAAAAAGGTTCGATGACATAACTGTCAGCGAACCTTTTGTAGCAAAAGTTAACCCGAATTATTAGCTAGAGATATTTGTCTCAAAATGCCTTTGCCTCAATTAGGGGCATCCCCTTAACGTGGGTGTTAATCTCCGTTCCGACTCGGCGCTTTCTGAGTGCGTTCGTGTGCCGCGTTCTTTGGCGTTTCTATCCGTCGATTCGGCTCTTTCATCCGTCGTTCTCGCACTCCTATCCGTCGCTTCAGCTCTTTCATCCGTCGCTCTGGCCCCTCTATCCGTCGATTCGTTTTCCTTCCGTCGCTCTGACACTCCTATCCGTCGCTTCAGCTCTTTCATCCGTCGCTCTGGCCCCTCTATCCGTCGATTCGTTTTCCTTCCAGTCAAGTCCTTAATATTGCGTAAAATTCTATACAATGTTCTTCAACTTTGACTTTAGTTTTGTCAAATTGTCCAGCTTATGTTGGAATTCGCCGCTAAAACACACATCCGTCCATCACAGGATGTAATGCCTATAGCCTTCGTTTCTCTATCGCTAATTTCCAATGAGTCACCAAGCCGCATGATACGTGTCAACTACCTTTGTTTATCGAAACACTATTACGTTTTATCGCCCAACTTTTGAATTTTATCGACTAATTTTTCCGTTTTATCGCCCAAATTTTAATTTTTATCGACATTCAAAAAGGATTCATACACAAAATTGTGTGTGAATCCTTTTACTTTTTTATGTCAAACTCGAATCCTCAATTTTCTACGCAAGCTTTTCTTAATAAATTAATTGTAAAAACTCTTCTGTCGTAATTCCACCAAAGTATGTTGGTATATCAATATTTGTTAACGCCTCAGCAATTGCAGTTCGATCATAGTTTGTCCCAACTAATCGTTGTTCAACATCTGCCATGTCGCCAACGCCGAAGAAATCACCAAAAATATGCGCTTCTTCAATAATTCCGTGTTTCACCTCTAAGCGAATATCAATGCCTCCTGTTGGGAAACGATGTGTTTTTTGAATGTTAAAACGTGGTGATTTTCCATAGTTCCATTCCCACGTTTGATAACGCTCAGCGGATAGCTTATGGATATTTGCCCAATCTTCCTCCGTTAACTCATAATAGCGAATCTTTTCTTCACCACCGAAAATGGATTTTAATATTTCTAGGCGGAATTCTTCGACTGTCATCTTGTCCTTTAAGAACTCCGAAATATTAGCTACTCGTGAACGGATCGATTTAATGCCCTTTGATTCAATTTTGTCTTTTTTCACCTTTAATGCGGATACAACAGCATCAATTTCTGTATCAAACATTAAAGTACCATGGCTAAACATACGGCCCTTTGTAGAAAACTGTGCGTTACCAGAAACTTTACGTCCTTCTGCTAAAATGTCGTTGCGGCCAGAAAGCTCAGCTTGAACGCCCATTTTTGCAAGTGCTTCTACAACAGGCTGCGTAAACTTTTTGTAATTCATAAAGCTATCGCCGTCGTCTTTCGTGATAAAGCTGAAGTTAAGATTCCCTAAATCATGATACACCGCGCCCCCACCAGAAAGACGTCGCACAACGATAATGCCATTATCCTCTACATAATCAGTATTAATCTCTTCTATAGTATTTTGGTTTTTACCAATGATGATTGAAGGCTGATTAATGTAAAAAAGTAGCACTGGCTCCTTCTCAACATCCATTGTTTTTAATAAATACTCCTCAATGGCAAGGTTAATGCGTGGGTCATGAATCCCTTTATTATCAACGAATATCATAAATTTCGTTTCCTCCTTCACAAAATATCCATATTTATTTTATCGTAAATTAGGCATTTTGTGTTGACGAAAAGCATCTGTTATAATACACTATAAAATATCAAAACAGTAATAGTACAGATGAATTTAAAGGAGGAGTCCACAATGTTAGAAAATGTAGTTGAATTTTTCAAGAACCTACCTGCAAAGCAATGCACAGAATGCGGTGAAAAAATTGAAGAACAAAGTGAATGCTACAGCAACACTTGTGAAAACTGTAACCACCTATAAGCATTTGCCTATTCTGTAAAGTCGTGATATACGTGCCCCACACGTACTAATAATGACAACCCTCATCATATTTTGATGAACCCTTAATTAAATCTCTTACACTTACAAAACAGCAGCTGATACGCTCATATCAGCTGCTGTTTTTTGTGTAAGTTCTTCTCTCCAACCTTCCTCTCCCTATTTAAAGCAATCATTCAACAAAAAAACACCCACCAATATTGGTGGGTGCAAAAATTCCTATTTTTAGTTTTCTTCAGCTACTTTTGAGTAACGTTTTGTGTGTAGTAACATGAAATAACCGAAAGTAATAGCTAATAATACTACTAGGAAACCTGCTAGAACTCCGTAGTTTTGCATTAAGAATGATGTATCACCAGTTGAGATACTTGCTTTAAATGCTGAAACAGTATATGTCATTGGTAATAGTTTATTAAATACTTGTAATGGTGATGGGATTAACTCAAGTGGGAATGTACCCGCGCTTGTTGTAAGTTGTAAAATTAATACAACAATCGCCATGAAGCGTCCTGGATCACCGAAAATAGATACTAACATTTGAATTAAAGCTAAGAAAACATAACTTGTTAATAATGCTGTTAGGAAGAAGTAACCGAAATTGTTTACTTCAAGACCTAAGCCCCATTTTACAATAACCACTGTTAATATAGTTTGAATTAAGCCGACTATTGCTAAAACTGAAGCTTTACTTGCAAACCAAGCTGCTCCATTTTTTGGACGAATTGCTGGTTCCACAAGTGGGAATACGATCGAGATTAATAACGCACCAACGAATAAACCAAGAGAAATAAAGTATGGTGAGAAACCTGTTCCATAGTTAGGTACATGGTTAACAGATTCTTTATCAACCTCTACTGGGCTACCTACCATATCATATGTGTCTTTACTTGCATGAACTTCTTTTGCTTTTTCACTTGCTTCACCTAGTTTGCTAGATAACGTTGATGTACCATCTACAAGTTCAGTAGTACCATCAGCAAGCGTTTTAGAACCTTCTGCTAATTCACCTGATTTAGATGCAAGTGTTGATGTACCTTGATTCAATGTTGTTGAACCACTTGCTAGCTCATTTAAACCTGAAGCCAATGTTTTAGAACCTGTTACGGCTGTCTTAACACCAGCATTTAATTCACCTAATTTTTGAGCAAGTGTTGCATTACCAGCTTGAAGACCTTTTGCTCCTTCGATTAATGCACCACTTTTTGATGTTAATGCATTAGCGCCTGCTAACACTTGTGATTGACCTGCTGCAATTTGCGATGCACCAGAACTTAATTGATTAGCACCCGCTTGTAATTGACCTGTACCAGCAGTTAAAGAACCTAAACCATTATGCACGCTTGCACTTCCTGCTTGTAGCTCTGCTAATGTTTGTTTTAATACTGCCGCTTGCTCTTCAGGCAATGAAGCCATCATGCCTTGTAATTGATTAGATAAAGCTGTGATGCCTTCTGCTACTTTTGCAGAACCCGCTGTTAATTGGCCTGCTGCACCATTTAATTTACCGGCATTATCAGCGATTGAAGCTGCGCCTGCACTAATTTGTTTTTGTTTATCGCTAAGTGTAGCTAAACCTGCTTGAACTTGCGCTACACCTTGTGTATATTGTGATACACCTTGCGAAAGACTTGATGCTCCTGTTGCTGCTTGCTGTGCACCCTTTTGTAACTGTACTGTACCGTCTTGTAATTTTACTAGACCAGTAGATAAGTCATTTGCACCTTTTGCAGCATCTCCAGCACCTTTAGTAATTTTATCTGCACCATTTGACAATTCAACTGTACTAGATGCTAATTTCTCAAGATAACCTTTTAAATCTTTTGCACCATTGGCTAAAGTTTTAGCACCTTCATCTAGCTTACTTGAGCCATCTGCAGCCTCTGTAAAGCCATCTCCAAGTGTTGTAATTGAATCAAATAATTTTTCTGCATAAGTAGCAGAAACTTTTGAATTCACTTCAGCACGTACACGGTCCATTGCTGTTTCACCAATTTGTGCACCAAGGAAGTTTAATCCTTCATTCGGAATATAATTCATAACTAGTTTAGAAGGTTTGTCATCTAATAACGTTGTTGCATGCTCTGAGAAATTTGTTGGAATTTCTAGAATCATATAATAGTCTCGACCATGTAAGCCTTTTTCAGCTTCTTCTTTGGAAACGTCAATAAACTTAAACTCGTTACTATCGACAAGCTTATCGACTAATTCTTTCCCTAGATCTAATTTAACCCCTTCCATTTCTGCGCCCTTATCTTCATTGACAACAGCTACTGGTAAATTAGGTAGGCCTTCATACGGATCCCAGAACGCCCATAAGAACATGCCTGCGTACATCACCGGGATAAATAATACAGCGATTATTGAAACAAGCATTTTTCTTGTTTTTAAGATTTTAAGCCACTCAGCTTTAATCATAAGTTTTCTTCACTCCTATAATATTTGACCGAAAACGTCAGTCGGTCATTTTTATTCAAAAAAAAACCTAAATCCTCAATAGACTGTCATTGATTCACCTTTAGCTCAGCTGAATCAAGTGAGAATTAGCCCACGGAAGATTGTTTCCTTGAAAAGATTTAATATCTTTTCTTCAGGAATAATGTCGCCATGTAGCTCATGCCAATCAACGACAAATGCTAGATACGCCTTTAACAACAGAAAGCTGACTAATTCTGCATCACAATCTCTAATTTCGCCTTTATCGATACGTCTTTGAATTAATTCTGTAACGTAGGATAAAATTTCAGTCTCAATGCGAACTAAAGCTTGTTTAACTACTGGCGTTCGTAGCTCTTTTTCTTCCTCTAATAACTTCGCAAATAAAAGATGTTTTTCACGGAACTGTAGCATTTTCATTAAAGCATTATGCGCATTGTCCATAAAGCTAGCGGATGCATCCAACACTACATCTGCTTCTGCTTGCATCTCTCGTACAAGTGACATAGCTATCTCTTGAAATAAAATTTCTTTATTTGCAAAGAATGTGTAAATCGTCCCTTTACCGACGTTAGCGATTTTAGCCACTTGCTCCATTGTTGTTGCCTTGTAACCAAACAATGTAAAGGATTTTGCAGCTGCTTCAAGAATTTCCTGCCTACGATCCATTAATAACATCCTTTCTTGTTATGTTATGTACATGCCTTTGTACACGAAAATGATAATGACCAGAAAACCATTCCGGTCATCTGGTCATTATCATATTCCTATTTTAAAAATAATGCAAGCATTAATTGTGATTTTTTTCACTTTTTTTCATGATCACTATGCTCAGAAGTATCATTACCGTGATTCATCATGTTATGATCCATACTATTGTTATTTGCTTTTTCATCCTCTGGTAAAACTTTTGTCATATCAGGGCTGCCAGCAGTAATTTGTTGCTTCGGCATAGTATGGACGCCATTAGCAGTTGTATGAGCATACATATAATATACCCCATCGTGGTCAAATGTAGTCGTCGCTTTATAAACGCCATCTTTCTCTAATTCACCGTCAATCATTTGCGATTGATCACGTTTACCAGATTCCCAAACCTCAAATTGTAAAACTGCATTATCTACTTTTTGGCCACCTTGTACAACTTGCGCCGCAAGATCAATTGTTTCATTGATCGCTACTTCTTTCGGTGTTAAAATTTCAACTTCTGGTATTGGAGCTACTTCAGGCTCTGGTAGAGCTGCTGACTCTTTCTTTTCTCCGCAACCTACTAATAATGCAGGTACTGCTACTAATGCCAATAACCATTTTTTCATGTTTTATTCCTCCATTAACGGCAATGTGATTTTTACAACTGTGCCTTTTTCAACTTCACTTTCAATCTCAATCTTGCCATGTAACTGCTTCAACAATTGTTCAACAATTGACAAACCTAGTCCACTACCACCATCTGCTCGGCTCCGCGCTTTGTTCACACGATAAAAACGCTCGGTTACATGCGATAAATCCTCTTGAGGAATACCCATTCCATAATCCTTAATGATAATTTGTGCTCGAGCATCTTTCTCTAAGGCAGTAATTTCAACCTTTGACTGTTCATACGAGTAGTTAATGGCATTTTCAATAATATTAATAAAAATTTGTTTCAGCTTTACTTCATCCGCTTTGATGATTAAGGCATCATCAGCATCTAAATGGAGTACAATGTTCTTCTTCTCTGCCTGATGAGTTAATATTTTTTGAACCTCACGTAATGTTTCGGCAAGAGGAATTGGATATAAAGTAATTTCTGCTTGTTCATTTTCCATACGAGCAAGTTGAAGTAATTCATTCGTTAAACGTTCCATACGATTTGCCTCACGTACAATGAGCTGGATCGTTTCCTCTTTTTGTTGTTCTGGGATAATACCTTTTTGCATCGCTTCGCTATAGCCTTTTACATAGCTAATAGGTGTCCGTAATTCATGTGAAACAGTCGCCAAAAACGTCTTTTGAGCCTCATCCTCTTGTTGGATCGCCTCTGCCATTTGATTAAAGGTGCTCGATAGCCTTCCGATTTCATCTTTCGAATGAACTGGCACACGCGTTCCATAGTTTCCGTATGACATTTGCTCAACAGCTCTTTGTAAATTACTTAACGGTCGCATAATATGTCGAATTCCTTTATAAATTAAATAGCTGATGACAAGTAAAAATATAAAGGCGCTGACAAATAAGAAAATGACTTCATTATTCGCTAACTCACTAATTTTTGCTAGTGGGAAGTATATATAAATAATTCCTTCGAGCCTATTTTGATCCACTAGCGGAAGTACTACAGAAATTAGCTGTCTATCAAATCGGGGTTCATATCCAATTTTTTGTACATATTCACCCGCAAGTAATTGCTGTCGCTCTTCTGGACCAATTAATGTTTCGAAATCTATATCAAACGGCACACAGGCACTTAGTTCTCGCGGATTTCTTACTGCAAAAATATTCAAATTCGAATAATTAGCATAATGTTCAATATCTGCAATAAATTCATCTGTTACCTTACTACCGGTATACATCGTTTGTAGCTTTGTCCCTACTTCTACCATCATCTCTTCTGTGTCTTCTACATAAAGTCTTTCATATAAATAATCTGTCAGGACATACATAAAGACAACGGTAATGATCAAAAATGCAAAGATTAATAGCCAAATGCGTGTTGAAATTTTTTTCATTCGCCAGGATCAAAGCGATAGCCCACTCCCCAGACGGTTTGAATATGCCCCGCCGCTTCCTTTCCAAGCTTTAGACGTAAGGTTTTTATATGAGTGTCAACCGTTCTTGTTCCCCCTACATAATCGATATCCCAAATGCGTTCTAGTAATTGCTCCCTCGTATAAGCATTTCCAGGATTATTCATAAATAAATGTAATAGTTCAAATTCCTTCAACGTAAGTGGAACACTCTTTCCATCTACAGATACCTTGCGTGCTATCTCATCTATTTTAATAGGTCCTAATATCACATATTTTTGCTGCAAGTCTTCAATATTAGTACCACTTCTTCTTAGCACTGCATGAATCCGCGCAACTAGTTCGTCATTTGTAAAGGGTTTTACAATATAATCATCTCCGCCAATTGTTAAGCCTTTTACCTTATCCTCATTTGCATCACGTGCTGTCAGGAAAATAATTGGTATATTCGACATCGCACGTATACTTTGACAAACCGCAAAGCCATCTTCGTGCGGCATCATCACATCAAGTAGAACTAAATCAATATTTTCGCGTACAATCATATCGTAGGCTTCTGTACCACTTGCTGCAGTTACGGTCTCAATTTTTGCATTATGGAGCATCATTTCTATTAAATTACGCATATCTTGCTCATCATCAACAATTAATACAGTTGTCACATTTTTTCCTCCCTCACTAACAATTGAAAAGCACCTTTCCCCACATCAACTGTTTTTTTCACCTGACCTTCTTTTATAAAATACAAAGTATGGTCATCATAACCAGCGACAACAATATAATCTTTAAACTGATTTACGACAAACGGATTAGCTCCTACCTCTTGCTGCCATTTCACATTTCCATCAAAGTCAGCAACATATAATGCATTACGGCCATGACTAACAACGAGAACAGCATCCTTTGTTTTGGTTAATCCAACAGGCATTAAAGGCATTGCTATCTCCCCTTGTTTGATGCCTGTTATAAGATCATATTTTTTAACAGAGCTATTCGGTTTACTTCCTTCTCCATGGCCACCAATCCATAGTTCATTTTTCTCTTCAAGAATTGCTATTCCATGTGATGATTTTTGAATCGGCCACTCTTGTTCAATTTCTAGATTCTCAATATTTAACACCGATAATTTCGTATCTTTATAATTAATCACATATAGCTTATCTTTATAGGCGGCCATTGACATAGGATAATTACCAAGCTTCTGTGTTGCCAGTTCATTGCCCTCTTCATCAAAGCTTGTCACTGTATTCGTTTTGCTATTCGTCATAAAAAACTGTTTTCTATTTTCAGCATAATACGCATTCGTTGAGCCAAGCTGTACTTTTTTGGAATAGAGCTTCTTTCCAGTTGATAATGTATAGATGTCAATTTCATTTAATTGATGACCATACAATAACAGACGATCATTTCCGAGGAGAATTGCCCCCGAGTAAGCTTTATCTAATAACCATGTTGCTTTCACATTACCTTGTTCATCGATAAAATCTAGAGAAGGCTCTTGTATATTTAAGGATGCAATAAAATTCTGATCGCGGTCAATAGGCTCAAACGATTTCTCCGTACACCCTACTAGCAATACTAGCTGTACTAAAGAAAAAATGAAAATTGCCCATTTTTTCAACATCATCACCTCTGTTTCTTAACTATACTTCACAATTGTGAAATTCACGTGAAACTTGAGAGATAAATTTATGACAAAGAAAACAAGCAAATTACACAATTATTATTATGTAATGCTACATATACGAGCATTTATCCAATCCAAAAATTATAGTAGCACATATACTACATAGATTATGGTAAGGAGGAATCAACTTTATGGTATCCATTAGCTTATGTATGATTGTGAAAAATGAAGAAGCTGTCATCGGTAGATGTCTAACATCTGTAAAAGACTTAGTCGATGAAATTAATATCATCGATACCGGCTCTACCGACAATACAAAGCAAATTGTTAAAGAGTTTACAGATCGTATTTTTGATTTTGAGTGGATTCATCATTTTGCAGCTGCAAGAAATTTTTCATTCCAACACGCAACAAAGGAGTACATTTTATGGCTAGATGCAGATGACGTATTATTAGAGGAGGATCAGGAAAAATTTAAAGCACTAAAAGAATCCCTGACTCTTGATATAGACGCCGTTTCAATGAATTATAATTTAAGCTTTGATAATGAAGGAAATGTAAGTTCTCTATTAAGAAGATATCGCTTAGTAAGAAGAGATAAACAATTCCAATGGATAGGCGCCGTACACGAATATTTAGAAGTAGGTGGAAAACTATTGGATAGTAATGTCGCTGTCAGTCATTTACCACTTAGTCACGATCATTCACGAAATATTAATATCTATAAGCAATTAGTTGACTCAGGCGAACCGCTCTCTCCTCGAGATACTTTTTATTACGCAAATGAATTACTAGATCACGGACAATTTGAGGACGCAATATTTTACTACGAAACGTTTTTAACTTCAAAATTAGGCTGGGTAGAAGACAATATTACAGCCTGTTTCAAACTAGCAGACTGTTATTCTCATTTAAATGATCCCGAAAATAATTTGAGTTCCATTCTAAGAAGCTTTGAATACGATATTCCACGTCCTGAAGCGTGTTGTAGACTTGGTTTTCTTTTTATGGAACAGGCCAAAACCTATGAAGCAATCTTTTGGTATGAACAAGCACTTAACATCAAACAAAATCCTAACGCCCCTTTTCAAAATAAAACCTTTACAACATGGTTACCCCACTTACAACTATGTGTCCTCTTTGATCGGTTACAACAATATGAACTTGCCAACGCACATAATGAATTAGCCAGATCCTTTTTACCAAATGACGAAAAAATACTACACAATAAAAAATATTTTGAGCGTATTTTAAATAAAGAAAATGAAACATCATAAATATCTTCTATATTAATGGGTTGTTAGTAAACCGTGATTAAAAAATACTTTCGTCGCTATTGATATTTTTAGAATAACCAATGAGTTAACTGTCTATTTCACCTCCGCCCTCTATGAATACGCTATTTGAGAGAGGAGGTGAAACAATGCAATTTGGAAAATTTAAAGAGAGAGTTTGCAGTCAATGTAATACATTCCCATGTTGTTGTAATCCTTGTGCTCCAAGCTGTCCTGTTTGGCCTATTAAACCTGGAAGAACTGGGGCTACTGGGGCTACTGGGGCTACTGGGGCTACTGGGGCTACCGGTGCTACTGGCTCTACTGGCTCTACTGGCTCTACTGGCTCTACTGGCTCTACTGGCTCTACTGGGGCTACCGGCGTTACTGGCTCTACTGGCTCTGCTGGCGTTACTGGGGCTACCGGTTCTACTGGGGCTACCGGCTCCACTGGTTCTACTGGAGCTACGGGTTCTACTGGGGCTGCTGGCGTTACTGGGGCTACGGGTTCTACTGGGGCTACCGGCGTTACTGGCTCCACTGGGGCTACGGGTTCTACTGGGGCTACCGGTGTGACTGGCTCTACTGGGGCTACCGGTGTGACTGGCTCTACTGGGGCTACCGGCGTTACTGGCTCCACTGGGGCTACGGGTTCTACTGGGG
>Ga0209784_100179_pt1 | contig 52867 bp, 29 predicted proteins | sample AraplaCvi_mLB_r2_2_FD_184284 | JGI IMG/M metagenome (GOLD analysis project Ga0209784, IMG submission 184284) | Arabidopsis root microbial communities from North Carolina, USA - plate scrape CL_Cvi_mLB_r2 (SPAdes) (version 2) | ecosystem: Host-associated > Plants > Roots > Endosphere | place: USA...
TTCACACCATCTATCCGCCTCATTTACTCGATATGACCTTTGACAGAAAGGACTTTGTGTTGTAAAGCACACTCATCCAACCATACCTAGCCTTCTATGAGATTCGTGTTCCTCGGACCGGTGTTTTTCCTCCAGCTTCCTTCAGATTCCGCGTCACCACGGACACCCTTGCTCTTGGCTAACCTCTACTTCTGTCTTCGGGGTTCGGGACTTACACCCTATAGTTCATACGCATGCCGGGCGCACTTTAAGAAGAATCCTGATACTAATCAGGATTCTTCTTTGAAAATTAGTTTAAAAGTTTGGCAAAATTAATGATTGAAGGATTACTTAATACATCTTTAATAGTAAGATTAGTATTAAAACGTTTGTTAATTTTAAGGGTAAGCTGAATAGCCAATAAAGAATTTCCACCTACATCATAAAAATTCTCTTCGATCCCCGGGTTATCTATATCTAAGACCTCTTCCCAAATTTTTTGTAGTATCTCTTCATTCTCTGTTGAAGGAGGTGTAGAGGATGGATGCATATGTGACTTAATATCCTTTAAAGAAGGTAAAGATAATTTATCTATTTTTCCATTAGGAGTTACAGGTATCATCTCTAATTCCTCAATAAACGCCGGAATCATATACCAAGGTAAATACTCACCTAAAAATTGTTTTATATCTTTATGATCATTTTTACTCAGTTGTTTCTCGGCTTTTACATAACCTACAATTACTTTATTGTCTTTTGATTCCTTATGAACTAGTACTACTGCCTTATTAATTAGAGGATGTCTTTTAAGTGCTAACTCTATTTCACCTATCTCAATTCTAAAACCTCTAACTTTAATTTGGCTATCTGTTCTTCCTAATAATTCTACATTCCCATCTTCTAAAAATCTTGCCATGTCCCCAGTTTTATACATATATGATACGTTATTTTTGTCAAATGGATTTATAAAGAAATTTCTTTTATTCATTTCTTCGTTATTAACATACCCTTTTGATACCCCTGCTCCTCCTATATACAATTCACCTGGAACATTGATTGGTAACAACTCTTGTTTTTCATCTAGAATTAATAATTGTTGGTTCATAAAAGGTCTTCCTATTGGAACAAGTTTCTCTTCATCACTAAATAGCTCATTTCTTTCATAATATGAACTATCAATTGTTGCTTCAGTCAAACCGAAAGAATTTATTAATCTTGTATTTGTACCCATAAACTTTAGAAAATAATTATATTCACTTGTATACCAACTATCTGATCCGCAAATTACTAATTTCATAAAATCTAATGATTTATTTTCATTATCTAAATAACTAATTAATGTACGTAGAACAACTGGAACAAATTCAGCAATATCCACCTTTTCTTCAATCATTAAATGATAAAGTCTATAAGAATCTAATAATTGAACCATTTCACATAAAACTAATTTTTTACCTGAACAAAGAGCTCTCACCCAATCTCCGGTAAATACATCAAACGATAAATTAGCCATTTGTAAATGTGCGTTTGTTTCAGATAATTTATAAGCAACTTCCCAAGAATTAAACATATTTACCAAATTCCCATGCGTAACTTTAACACCTTTTGGTTTACCAGTAGAGCCAGAAGTATAGTTTACATAACATACATCACTAGCTTCTATATATGGGAAAGGGATAACTTTATTAGATGTATTTTCTTTAGTTAATTCATCTACAGTAAGTATTTTACACTGATAGATTTTCAGTTTATCAATAACTTCATCATTAGCTATTACTAATTCAATATGTGAATCATTGATCATATGGGAAATTCTTTGTTTCGGATAATTTGGATCTATAGGGACATAAGCGGCCCCAGCCTTTAATATTCCTAGGAGACCTATGATTAAATCGATAGATTTGTTCATCGATAGACCAATAAGGTCATTTTTTTTAACACCTTTACTTATTAAAGAATAGGCTAGTATGTTTGCCTTCTCGTCTAAATCTTGGTAATTAATACTTTGGTCTCCTGCCCTTACAGCAATGCTATTCGCATTTTGTTTAGCTGCTTCTTCAAATACTGAAATAATATTACATTCATTTTCCGGCAATTTTATTTCATGATTGAATTCATTAATGATCTTATATTTTTCCTCTTCACTAAGTATTTTTATGTCACCAAGAGATGAATTAGCATCATTAGATAACTCTAAGGCAGCATTTTTCAAATGCTCTAAAACTCTACGAACGGAAGATTCTGTATATACATTCTCCACGTAACTGACTTCGAATTCTATTTGTTTACCAGGTTTAACAGTTACGCTCATAGGATAATTGGTATGTTCAAGAGAATATTTATTTTTCATCAATAAGTCATTTTTCTGTTCTATATCTTCATTAATTGAAGGATAGTTTTCAAAAACAAATATTTGATTAAATAAAGGTGAACTCTTTTCCATGTTACTCCATTCTTTTATATCAGTAAGGGAAGAATGTTCATATTCTCTTAATTCCCACTGTTTGCTTTGAATAGATTTTAGCCAGAATCCTATTTCAGCTTGGTTTTCAACCTTTATTCTTAAAGGAAGGGTGTTAATAAATAGGCCAACTATATTTTCACTATTAATAATTTCTGTTGATCTACCAGATCCAGTCACTCCAAAAATAATATCATCGTTCTTGCTGTATTTACTTAAGACAAATGCCCAAGAACCTAAACATAAAGTATTTAAAGATACTTTTCTTAACTTAGCTGAATTGTATAGCTTTTGAGTTTCCTCTTGGGAAAGTACCAATGATATTGAGTTATTAGTAGAAACATTTCCTTCCTTATTTGTTTTTTCTATATTCAATAAAGTTGGTTCCTTAATTCCTTCTAATTCTTTAGACCAAAAATCTTTACTTTTACTCTGATTTTCTTTTTCTTGTCTCCATAACAAGTAATTACTATAAGAGGGGTTTTTCGACTTATCATAATCATGTTCCATTGTAAGGTTCTTATAAATATCCATCAATTCATTTATTATTAAAGTATAAGTCCATCCGTCCATTATAGCGTGGTGGTATCCCCAAATCATTTTAGTTAGATATTCATTATATTTAACTAACTTAATTTTCATTAGCGGTGCACGTAGAAAATCGATACTCTCTTCTCTATCAATTGTTATTAAATTATTGTAAAACTCATCGTTTTCTTGTATTGAATACTTTGTTCGATCAAAATGTTCAATATGAAAAGGAATGTTTTTATTTACTAACAACAAAGGCTTTTTGATATTTTCAAAAATAAAATGACTTCTTAAAATATCATTTTTATTTATAACAACGTTCCAAGCTTCACTAAATAATGACACATCCAGTTTCCCATGTAATTCACTACAAGATTGAACATAATACATAGATTTTTTCTCATCATAAAGAGTATGATATAACATACCTTCTTGCATAGGACTTGGATTCCAAATATCTTCAATCTTTCCTGTATAATTTTTTTCTATAAATTCTAGCTCTGCTTGATTTAAAGTAGCTAACGGGAAGTCAGATGGTGTACTTTCTGGAACCAACTTATTTTCACAGTGACTAATTAGTTTTTCAAGTATATTTATATAATGTGAAGCAATCTTTTCAATAGTTTCGTGACTATGCTTGTTTTCACTGTAAGTCCAATTCATTATTAACTGATTATCTTGAACACTACAATTTATTTCAATTAAATGTTCACGGAAACCTAAATTGGTTCTATCCGAATTAACATGATATTTAGAAGGAGTAATAGGGTTTTCATTGGTTCCATTTGAAAATCTCCCCATATAATTAAAACTAACTTCTGCTTTCTGTTGATTATTTAATGCATTTTGAATTTTTTCATCTTCCAACAAATACCGAGCTAAGCCATAACTCCAACCTTTTTGTGGGATCCTTCTGAGTTGTTCTTTTACGCTTTTAACAGCAGCTCCCAAATCGTCGTTATTAAAGTATTCTGTTGATATTTCTAATGGGAAAATACTTGTAAACCAACCTATAGTCCTTGATATGTCAGTATTTGCTGATTGATTTTCCCTTCCATGCCCTTCTAGATTTATTAATACATTATTGTTTTTAGTCCAATTTCTCAAAACAATAGACAGAACTGTTATTAAAATATCATTAATTTGTGTGTTATACGTTTTATGAACTTCATTCAATAATAATTTTGTGGAGTCAGCACTCATTGTTTTTGAAATCATGTTCGCTGATTCTCTAGTATTACTTTTATTATAGTCAGTTGGTATATATCCGGATTTTCCGGTTAATCCCTCAAGCCAATAATTTGCTTCTTTTCTTAACTGTACTGACTGAGCATATTCTTTTAAGTCCTCTGCCCATTTTTTAAAAGTAGACGTTTTTAATAGGGTTGGTGTCATTCCTGCTTTTGAATTGTTATATTCGCTGATTAAATCTTCTTCGAATACTCTCCAAGATATCCCATCCATTATTAAATGATGTGCAGTTACAAAAAGTAAGTCTTGTTCTCTAGCGTTTCTTTTAAAATACAGACATTTAATCAGAGGGCCATTGTATATGTTAATGTCTTCTTGTAATTCGAATGTCTTTTTAGCAAAAATAGTTTCCTGTTGATCTTTATTTAAATTACCAATATCTAGAGTGTGCAATGTAAAAGTTTCTTTGGTTTCTTTATAATATTGTTTATGTCCTACATCCGTTTCTTTAAATCTAATTCTAAAAGCATCGTGATTATTTATTACTCTCTGTAATGCAATTTCTAAATGTTTTTCATCTACATTTACTTCATATAGTTGGGACATATTAAAATGATTTTTATTAGGTAAATCTTGATTGAAAAACCATTTTTGAATAGGTGTTAAATTTATTTCTCCCTCTGCTAAATCGCTCTGAACTATTTTTTCCCCAATATAATGTTGAGATATGTTTGCTAACTTTCTAATAGTCCTATTTTCTAAGAGGTGTTTAGGAGAAAGCTTATATCCACCTTTATTTATTTTCGAAATAATTTGAATAGCAAGAATAGAGTCTCCTCCAAGTTCAAAGAAATCATTATCTAAACCTACAGCCTCTTTCTTTATCCCTAAATATTCACTCCAAATTTCAGCAAACCATAATTGTTTATCGGTATAATTATTAAGATTAAAATTTTCCATCTTGGATTCTATAGACGGCTCAGGTAATGCTTCTATATCAATTTTCCCATTAATTTTTAAAGGGAATTTATTAATATTAATAATATAAGAAGGAATCATGTAATTAGGAACGGATTCAACTAAATATTCTCTAATAGTTTGCGCTGAAAGATCACTAACAACGTAAGCAATTAGTTGCTTGCCTAAGTTAACAGTCTGTTTAATAGTAACGACAACTTCTTTAATATTTTTATGTCTTGATAATACATGTTCTATTTCTCCTAGCTCTACTCTAAAGCCACGGATTTTTACCTGATTATCTATTCTACCTAAAAACTCTATATTGCCATCTTCTAATCTTTGAACTCTGTCTCCCGTCTTATATAGTATTGGATCTTCAGCATTTCCATATGGATTTTGGATGAATTTTTCTTGGTTTAGTTCTTCTCTTTTTAAATAGCCATACGAAACCCCATCTCCACCCAAATAAAGTTCTCCTGGCACCCTATCTGGTAACAAATTTAAATCCTTATCCAACACATATAAAGTGGTATTAGAAATTGCTTTCCCAATTGGAAGCGGGGAATTCCAATCTTCATTTTTACTAACTTCATAAAATGTTGAGAATGTTGTATTCTCTGTCGGTCCATAAACATTCATCAAAATTGTATCCGGAGCTATGGCTTTAAATTTTTTTGTAACCGCTAAAGATATGGCATCTCCACCTGTTAAAAGCTTTTTTAAGCCTTTCATATTATTGATATGAGCATCGTTAAGTTGTTGAAATAGACCTGCAGTTAGAAAAATCGTTGAAATTTTTTGATTTTTAATAAATAAAGACAAATCATCTAAAGTTGGTAACTCTGGTGGGAAAATGACTAACTTACATCCATTCAATAAACTGCCAAATATTTCAAATGTAGATGCGTCAAATGATAATGTTGAAAATAAAAGAAAAACTTCCTCTTGGGAAAAATCATGATAATTAGTATTTTTCACAAGTCTGAGAATTGATTTATGCGTTATTTCTACTCCTTTAGGGATACCCGTTGAGCCAGATGTATACATGACATAGGCTATATCTTCACCATCTACACTTATGTTAGGACGCTGGGAAGTTTGAGAGGCTATTTCTCTAGCATTAAAATCCATATCAATTATCAATATTTCATCTGAGTTATAAGTTATGCTATTTGAATCTGATAGGACTAAATTTACATCAGAATCTTCTAACATAGATTTAATTCGTTGTTCTGGATAATCAGGATCAATAGGTACATAACAACATCCCACTTTTAAGATAGCCAATATAGCTTCTATAGAATTACAAGATCTTTTTAAGAGCATTCCGATTTTTTGGCCGCGATTTGCTCCATTTGCTATTAAATAATTAGCTAATTTATTGCTTCGTTCTTCCAACTCTATATAAGTTAAAGTTCTTTCTTGAGAATGCAGGGCTGTCCTAGTACCATACATGCTTACTATGTCTGAAAATACGTCTTGAACCGATTTCCTTCTTGGGAATTCGGTTAAATTATGCTGTTTATCTTGAATGGCATTAATATCATTTTGGTTTAAAATTGAGAATGATTTTAGTAATTGTGTTGAATCTTTTAAAATCTCCTGAATAAGTCTAACGTAGTTATCAATAAAAGTTTTAATTTTACTTTCTTTAAATAAGTCAGAGTTATACTCTATCTTTCCTATCAAGTAGCCTTTTTTCTCACTCATATTTAATGTAATATCATATTTAGCAGTATCTGTATGAATGTCTAAAATATCATATTTTAAGTCTCTTAACTCGCCGATATTAATAGGGTCATTCTGTAATACTAGCATTGATTGGAAAATTGGTGGATAGGCATCATTTCTATCAGGTTTTACAATTTCTACAACTTTCTCAAAAGGTATTTCTTGATTTTCTAATGCCTCTAGACTTGTATCTTTAACTAATTTTAAAATATCTTCAAAGCACATATTTCCATGAATTTTTGATCTTAGAGCAATTGTGTTACCGAAATAGCCTATTATCTCCTCGAACTCAGTTTTTTCTCGATTAGCTACTGGAATTCCTATTATGATATCTTCTTGATTTGTATATTTATAAAGAATGCTTTTATAAGCACCAAGTAAAAACATAAACAGAGTAATATTATAGTTATAACAATAGTTTTTAATTTTTTGAAAAGTATCCTTTTCTATTACAAATTCAATTTGTTTACCATTATAAGTCTGTTTTAACTGTCTTGGATAATCTGTTGGTAATTGTAAAATTGGTAGATCTCCACTTAACTTTTCTCTCCAAAATTCAATTTTTCCTTTATAACTACTCTCTTGCAAAGCCTTACGCTGCCATCTTGAAAAATCAGTATATTTACAATTCAACTGATCCAATGAAGCATCAATATTAATTATTTTCTTATTATAAATTTCTATAAAATCTCTTAATAAAATACCTGTCGACCATCCATCCGATATTGCATGATGCATTATAAAAACCAAAACAAAATGATTGTTATTGAATTTAAATAGTTTTGTTTTAAATAAAGGACCTTCATGAAGATTAAACGGTACATTTACCTCTTTTTTAATAACATTTAGATAATCATCAGAATCTATACTTAGATTGCTGTAATCATATTCTTCTATTCCACTTATTTTTTTAACACTAGGTGTAATCACTTGATGTGGTTTACCATTAATATTAGGTAACGTTGTTCTTAATGAATCATGACGTTTTACTATTTCTGTTATAGAAGACTGTAAAACTTCTTTGTCTAATTTCCCTTCTATTTGAAGTGCTGTATTTATATTATATTGAGAGCTATTATCCAGCTCGTTCAATAACCATAAACGTGTCTGACCCAGAGAAGCTAGTTGGATATTATCTCTTTGTCCAGCCATAATATTTTTTAGGAGTCGTTTTTTCTCTATTTCTGATAAACTTTTTAATTTTGTCATAATAGGTTCAATCCTCTCTTAGTAGCATTTGTTCTAGCAAAAGTTCCATTTCTTCAATAGATAATTCTTCTATATCAAAATTCATATCCATTTCATAGTATTCATTGATATCTATATCAGAATTCAATTGATTTTCTGGCTGCTTTAATAAACTTTCAATGATTAAAATCATTTCACTAATGCGAGAATTATTAAAAATATCCTTCATTGTCGGCTTAACATTAAACTCATTTGAAATTCTACTAATTAGTTGAGTAATTAATAAAGAATGACCACCAAGTTCAAAGAAATCATCATTCAAACCAATATCATTTACTGATAGAATAGATTCCAATATATTACACAATTTATTTTCATTAAAAGTTACAGGAGGAATATAGTTTTGAGTATTAGAATCGATTTCTTTAGGCTCTGGTAACAAACTCTTATCAATTTTTCCATTTTTATTTAATGGTAATTTATCTAATTCAATAAATATTGACGGTATTAAAGAGGTTGACAAGTATTTTCTACAATAATCTTTTATTTCTGAAATTGATACATTTGAATTTTTCACAAAATACGCTACTAAATAATTTCTGGATTTTTTCTCTTTTTTAATTACGATTGCTTCATCTATTACAGGATGGCCCATGATTATATTTGATATTTCTGCAAGTTCAACTCTAATTCCATTAATCTTTATTTGATCATCGATTCTTCCTAAAATTTCAATAGATCCGTCTTGGCTATATCTCCCTATATCTCCTGTATAATATATATAATCGTCGTCATGACTAGTAAGAGGATTTAATTTAAAAGCTTCTTTATCAATGTATCCTTTAGTAAGAAAAGGTGTTCTAATTACGATTTCTCCAATTTCCCCAATACCACACATTAAATGTTTATTTTTCAATATTAGTAATTGTGTGTTTTTTATAGGAAACCCGATAGGTTGAACAGCGTGTTTTGTCACAATAGGAACTTTATAAAAGCTTTTAGCTAAGGTAGTTTCTGAAGGACCATAAAAATTTATGATTTCCCCTGAATAGGAAAGGTTATTTCTTAGTGTATAAATTATCTGGTTAGTTAATGGTTCACCTGCAAAAAATATTAATCTTAAATCTTGTAAATCATAGATTTCATTCTTAGGTATCCAAGAATTAGCAAGCGAGGGGACTGAATGAATGATAGTAATTTTATTTTCTATAAGCCAGTTTATTAAGTATTCCCCACTCATATTATTAATATCATCAGGGATACATAATTCTCCGCCACATACTAAAGGTAATAAACTGTCTCTTAAAAAAACATCAAAAGAAACATTCGTTAACTGTGCGGCTCTATCTCCTCTTTTCACATTAAATTCAGTAACTTGCCAGTTTAAAAAGTGTGCTAAACTTTTGTGTTTTCCGATTATTCCCTTTGGTTTACCTGTGGTACCTGAGGTAAAATAGATATAGGCAGCATCCTCTGGATTTATATCGAATAAGCGTTCTAGTCTTCCCTTATTTAGATTCTTGTTATGTGAATTTCTTTGGATAATTTCGTTTGCAGTAAATTCGTGATGAAAAGTTTCCCCGCTAATTTTACAACTGTCATTTGTATAAAAAATATTTTTAATACCTATCTGAGAGAAAATTTCTTCTCTTTTTTTGATTGGCAGTTTTTTATCAATAGGAACAAATACCATACCTGAACACATAATTGCTAGCATAGTACATATATATTCCATTGATCTTTCTCCAAAAACCGCAATAGCTGTACCTTTTTTTAATTTAGAGGCAGCAATTTCCGTTTGTATAAATGAAACGTTTTCGTATAATGTCCTATAGGTCCATTGTTTATCTCCTTGACTAATAGCTATAAAATCACTGTTTTGTTTAAAAGTTCCATCTAATAATTGGGGTAATAGTTTTTGACAAGGTTCCTGTAGTTTCACTGTTGGATCAGGTAATACATTGTTATCTTCTTCACTTACTAAGCGATATTCATATATTTTCATAGTTGGATTTTTTAAAAAATCTTTTATTAAATTTTCAAGTTGCTGTAACAAAATTCCGATCATGCTGGCTGAATACTTATTAGATTGATAAGAAATTCTTAATCTCATGTCATTTAAACCATCTTCAATGTAAAAAGAAATAGGAAACTTTGCATTAGTCTCATCAAATTGAATTAATTCAAACTCTTGATTGCTTTCTATATCAGTCATCTCATAATTAATAAAAATATCAAACGGATTTTCTTTCGATAACTCTTTGTTTTTTGAATATTCCATAATTTTTTCAAATGGAATGCTCGAATTATCATATACTTCTATTAAATTATTTTTGACAATCTCCAATATCTCTTCAAAAGTCATTCCCTCATCAATTTGAACGTGTAAAACAGTTGTATTTAATAATAAGCCTATTAGTTCCTCTGTCTCTAATTTATCCCGGTTAGCTATAGGCATCCCAACAATCATATTTTCATTTCTAGTATATCGTTGAATAAGAACAATGAATGAAGTAAGCATAAACATATATCGCGTAATACCGATACCTCTGCAAAATAAGTCAATATCATCCAAAACTTCATTTGAAATCTTTCTCTTTACTACTCCATCATTCGATTTTTTTTCTAAGGTAGTGGGAAGCTTTATTTCTGTCCCTATAATATTGGTTTTACTTTTCCAAAATTCCATTTGCCGCTGAGCACCAGCGGAAGTAATCCATTCATTTTGCCATTCTGAGTAATCCCCATATTGTATTTTTAGCTCGCAAAATGGTGGTAGCTGACCATTTAATAACGCTTCATATCTTTTTAAAAGTTCCTTATAAAATATTTTCAAAGAATGTCCATCAAAAATAATATGATGAAAAACTAAAATCATCATATTTTGTCCATCGCTAAGATTAACTATTTTTGCTCTAAAGCATGGACCATTTTCTAAATCAAATTCTATATTTGAGAAGTCAAATACTATGGATTCCATATTTTTATTGTTAATATCTAAGTATTCTACTGTCTCGATAGTATAATAAGAGTAAGGATGAACTACTTGAATTAACTCTTCATTATCAATTTCAAATGTAGTCCTAAAGATATCATGGCGTAAAATAATGTCATTAAATGCTTTTTCTAAATAATCTTTTCTAAAACCATTTGGTAATTTAATTACAAATGGAATATGATAAGCCTCTTTTTTCTCGAATGTTTGATAAAGAAACCACATTCTCTGTTGGGAAAATGATGCTTTTGCAATATAATCTTCCTCATTAGGCATATAAGGTAGGTTAGATGACACTATATTATCCATTCTATATTCCTCCTATCTCTTAACTCTTTTTTTACGTATAGGTTTAATACTTGTATTTTCAAAGTCAGATTGTCCGAATTCAGAATTTTCAATATATATACATAATTTAGAAACGGTTGGATATTTAAATATATCGCTTACCTTTAAGTTAATATTTAATTGTTCTCTTAATGCAGCAATGACTTTTATAGCTAATAAAGAGTGACCGCCTATATCAAAATAATCATCATGCACACCGATATATTCAATATCAAGCACAGTTCTCCATATTTTCAGTACATTTTCTTCCAATACCGTTGTAGCAGCAGCCACTTCAGATTCTTCATGATTCCAGTTAGGTTCTGGTAATTTTTTTATATCTACTTTTAGATTTACTGTTAGTGGTAAAAATTCTAATCGAATAATTTTACTTGGTACCATATACTCTGGAAGATGTTTTCTTAAAATACTTTTTAGATTTTTAGTTTTATCAGTACCCTTATCAACAACGTATGCTATCAAACGTTCACTATTTAAATTGTCTTTTGAGGAAATAACTTTTGCTTCGCTCATTCCTGCAAATTCAATAAGCACTTTCTCTATCTCTATAGGTTCAATTCTATGCCCCCTAACTTTTATTTGGTCATCATTTCTCCCAACGTACACCATATTTCCATCGTCTAAATAATAACCAATATCACCTGTTTTATATATTTTTTGGTTATCATTAGAAAATGGGTTATCTAGAAATTTCTCTTTAGTGAGTTGGGGCTTATTTAGATACCCTTTGGCAACACCTTTACCTGCAATGTATATCTCCCCTAATACCCCTACAGGAACAGGACGCATATAATTATTTAGTATATAAACTTGTGTATTATTAATAGGTTTTCCAATTGGTATTATGCTATCTTGTCGATTATTGTAGCCCTTTTTCACTTCATACGTAGTGCATCCAACAGTCGCCTCAGTTGGTCCATACTCATTAATAAACGTAGTCTTTGAAGATGCTTGCAACCATGGCTTAATCATCTCGTAAGTTAAAGCTTCTCCACCTAAAATCCATTTATCACAATAATGGGATACTTCGTTAATATCTAGGTCGTATTCAAGCATTTTTAGATGTGAAGGTGTTAATTTAGTGAAACTTACTTTCCTAATATTAATTTGTTTGCTTAAATTATTAATTTCCTTAGATGGACTAATGAATACCGTTTTCCCTTGAGCTAAAGGAACTAGAAGACTTGTAAGAGTTAAATCAAACCCTATGGAACTATGGAGAATAGCACCTTCTCCTTCGTTATAATAATCAATCACTGCATGTTGTATATAGTTACCAAAATTTTCGTGACTAATCATCACACCTTTTGGTTGTCCTGTAGATCCTGAAGTATAAATTGTATAAGCCATATTTTGCAGCGTTATTTTTTCATTGTCATTATGCTCATTCATTATTTCTGTTGATAATAATTCATTAATAGAATAGATATGGACATTTATATCTGATAAATCTTCATATAAACCGTTATCACCTATTATTACTGTCTGTATTTGGGCATCTTCTAAAATGTAACGAATTCTTCCCTTTCCTAGAACAGGATCAATTGGAACAAAGGATGCTCCTAATTTCCATATGGCCAATATACCACTTAGTAAATTTATTTCCCTGTCCATATAAATACCTATCACATCTCCAGAGTTTATCCCTTTTTCCTTTAGCGAGGCTGCAATAGTATTTGTTTTATCAAATAGCTGTTGATAGGTATACTTTGAATTCCCATCAACCACTGCGTATGCATTAGGTTTTTTATAAACGTTCTCCTTAAAAAGCTCATACATGTGTTGGATATCTTTTTTACTATCTTTTCCTCTACTCAAATCATTTATAATATAAAGTAATTCGTCATGAGACATATAACTACATTCTTCTAAATTTTTATCAAGATTACAGATTATACTAAGTATTAGCGTTTGATAATGTTGTAATAATCGTTGAGCATTCTGATCTGATAAATAGTAACTATCGTACTTAATTTTTAAATACCAATTATTATTTTTGTCAGGAGTAACAATCATTGATATTGGGTAATGAGAATTTTCTCTTGTCTCATCATTCAGAACTACTAGTTCCTCCCAATCTCCTTTAGACAGTTTGGGGTATTTTTCAAAAACTAATATGCTATTAAACAAATTCTCTTTTTGGTTTATTTCACTAAGTTGTTTTAAGGATATGGGGGATATATGCTGATGCTGTTGAATACTATGTGATAAACTTTGAATATTCTTTAAATATTTCAGTGTTCTCTGTTCCTTAAAATCCACCCTAATTGGTAATGTATTTATAAACATACCTATTCTATGTTCAAATCCATCAAGGTCAGCTGGTCTTCCAGAAAAAGTAGAACCAAAAACCACTTCTTCAGCACTAGTATAATTATGAAGTAATAACCCCCATGCTCCTTGAAGAATTGAGTTAACAGCAAGGTGATTTTTTTTACCAACGTTTTCAATACGTTCAACTAATTCTTTGCTTACCGTTAATACTTTTTCATTTTTTCCAACATTTTCTCTTGTTTCATGATTATAAAAGAATTGAATAGGAGTTGGCGTATCAAATCCTCTTAAATTTTCTTTCCAAAAAAGTTCATCTGCTAATAGGTCTTTTTGATTTAACCAATCAACATATTCATTAAAAGATTCTCCAATGATATTATTTAATTTTCTGTCTCTTTTAAATAGGTTATAGTTTTCCATTATTTCTTCAAATAGCAATTCTAAACTCCAACCATCTAAAATAATATGATGATGAGTAAAAACAAATTTATATTTATTGTCATCCATATGAATAAGTGACCATCTTAAGGGTGGTTCTTTACTCAAGTCTGAAATTTCAGATATGTTATTATTGAGAATTTCTTCTATTGAATTATTATTCATCTCTTCTGTTAAAAAGTGCTCTTTCCAAGCTATCTTAATTTTTTTATGAGTAATTCTTAAAGGTTCTGAAAGTCTATCCCATTGAAAAGTACTCCTTAAAATATCATGTTTCTCTTGAACCGCGATAATACTTTCTTTTAATGCATGTATATTTAACTTCCCCTCAAAATCAAGTATTTTTTGCACGATATAATACTTTTTTTCGGGTTCATAAATAGTATGAAATAGCATGCCTTCTTGAACTGAAGACAATTTTGATATTGATTCTATATTTTCCATGAAAACACTCCTTTATTTATATAAACTATAAATTTTATTTAAGTCTTCTTCTTTTAAATTAGAATCTTTTATTTTCTCTATTTCTTGTTTTTTTGACAAATCATATAGTAATTTATTAAGTTCATCCAGATAACTATTCGCAATGTTTTCAATTATATTTTTCTCAAGATTATGTTCGTAATATTCAAAGCTAACTTCCAAACAACCATTAATAACCTTAGCCACTACATCTAAAATATAGTCACTATTTTCATTTAAATTTGTATCATTTAAAGAAAAATCGTTATTAATTTTGAAAATTGATGTATTGTTCTGATTATCAAATTGTCCTAAATAATTAAATTTAATTTTTGGTTTAGCTAAGGTCTTAAGCAGTGACTGCGTATATTCATCTGAGAAATCTCTTAAAATACCGAATCCCACACCTTTATGTGGTATTTCGTTTAACTTGTCACTTATTATGGTTAATACATCAATATTCGATTTATTTTCTAAATTATTTATTGTAAAACTAACAGGGAAAATGCTTGTAAACCAGCCAATCGTTCTAGATAAATCGACAGTACCATCGATATTCTCTCTTCCATGTCCCTCTAGATCTATAAGAAAATGCTTATCTTTATTCCAACTATTTAAAGACAAATATAACGGTGTTAATAATATTTCGTTTATTTTAAATTGCCCAGTCCTTAATGAATCTTTTAAAAGTTTACGAGTGGAGATAGGACTTAATTTTACAAGTACTTCTGCTCGTTTTTTCGTTCCTTCATTGGAGGTTAATGGAATATACATTTCGTTAGCAACAAACTTTTCAGTCCAATAATATTTATCTATATTTAACTTTTGCTCGTGGAAAAAGTCTTGTTGTTTCTTAGCCCATTCTTTGTATGACGTTGTTTTTGCTGGTAAGACAGCTTCTTGATCATTCATTAATTGATTATAAACTTGAGTTAAATCTTCTATGAAAATTCTCCAAGATACTCCATCCATAATTAAATGGTGAAATACTAACACTAATTTATTAGGCTGAGTAGGTGATAATTTTATAAATAATGCTTTTAGTAAATTTTGTTCTAAATTTAGACTAGATTGAACTTCATTGATATCCTTTTGTATTTCTTCGTTTTGCTCATTAATAGTTAATTTTACATAATCTTTTACTTCAAATAATAAATCAATTTTTTCTTCTATTTTTGGAATGTACGCTTCTTTTCGTTTGTAAAACCTAGCTCGAAGAACATCATGATGATGTATAATTTTCTGTAAAGATTTCTCTAATATTTCCATGTTTATAGGAGACGGCGTATCTAATATTAAGGACATATTCCAATGCTCTGGTGTTTTCAATTTCTTATTAAAGAACCAATTTTGAATTGGAGTTTTAAGTATCTCCCCAGTAATTTGATTTTGACTAATCTCAAAGTTTATAGTTTTTTTGCTAGTGTCTATATTTTTTATAGTTCTTTTCTCTAGTAAATCATTCAATTCAAGGTGAATTTCTTCTTTTTTAGCCTTGGCGACTATAAGCAAGGCCAAAATAGAATCTCCGCCCAATTCAAAGAAATCATCATCTATATTTACTTTTGGTATATCTAATACTTCACTCCATATATGACAAAGGACTTCATCTTTTGAAAGTGTCTCAGAATATGTTTCCTTGTGCTGTTCATTAGAAACAGGGCTAGAATTCATCAATTTTTTCCTGTCTAATTTGCCATTATGTGTTTTAGGCCATTCATCTAAAATATTAAAAAAAGAAGGGACCATATATTGAGCAAGAGACTGTTTTAATTGATTTCTAATAAATTCAGAATTCAAGTGAGCTTTTTTATTTTTTAATATGTGTGCAACTAATTTTTTTCCGCTATTACTCTCTTTTGTCATAACTACAGCATCTTGAATATCAGGAATATTTCTTAGAGCTATTTCAATTTCTGTTAACTCAATTCGATTTCCTCTTATCTTCACTTGCCTATCATTTCTTCCGATATATTCTATATGATTTTCTAGAGTTATCCGTGCTAAGTCTCCTGTTTTATATAATTTCTTTGACGATATAACAGAGAATGGATTTTCAATAAAAGATTTAGCAGTAAGTTCTTGTTTGTTTAAGTATCCCTTTGCTAATCCATCCCCTGCTAAATAAAGCTCCCCTGCTACACCTTTTGGTTCCGGAGTAAGCTCTGAATTTAATATTAATGTTTGCATGTTGCTTATTGGGTTACCAATAGGCACATAGTTATAATTATCGTTACTATGACAAGTCCAATGAGTTACATCTATAGCTGCTTCAGTAGGTCCATAAAGATTATGGAGCTCACTATTTAGCAGGTGATGGAATTTCCTTTGTTGATTTTTTGTTAATTCCTCTCCACTACAAAAGACTCTTTTTAAAGTTAGACACGTTCCAACTTCTTCGTTTTCTAAGAATGCATTCAGCATGGAGGGTACAAAATGTACAGTTGTAACAGCTTCCGTTTTAATCGTATTTATTAAATATTGACTATCTTTATGACCTTCAGGTTTTGCGAAGACAACTCTTGCCCCAGTTATTAAAGGTAAAAATAATTCCCAAACTGATACATCAAAACTGAATGGCGTTTTTTGTAAAATAATATCTTTAGAATCAATTTCATAATATTCGCCCATCCATATTAACCTGTTTGCTACCGCACCATGATGAACCATTACTCCTTTAGGATTTCCAGTGGAACCGGATGTGTAAATAACATACATTAACTCTTCACAATTTATTTGTAAATCTAGATTGGAGATGGACTCATCCCTGTAATTTATAGTGTCAATACATAGAGCATTAATCTCTAAATAATTATATTTCCACGTTTTATTTACTAAAATAATTGAAGCTTCTGTATCTTCTAATATATAGTTAATTTTAGTTTCTGGTAGGCTAGGGTCGACGGGTACATAGACAGCTCCGGCCTTTAGGATAGAAAGTAGACCTATCATCATTTCAAGAGATCTATCAAGACTTATCGCAACAAAATCACCAATTCCAACCCCATTTTTTTTAAGGTATCTTGCCAGCTGATTAGACTTTTCATTTAACTCTTTATATGTTAATGTTTTTCCTTCGTATTTTGCAGCAATCAAATTAGGTGTTTTTGCAGCTTGTTTTTCAAATAAAGAATGAATGCTTGTTTTTTCGTAATTTTTGTAAGTGTTATTAAATTTAATAAAAATATCATTACGTTCTTCTTCTGTTAAAAAATCTACTTTATCTATAGGAATAGTTTTATTTAATTCAAAATTTTTTATCAACTCAGTCAAATGACTTGATATTTGTTTTACATAACCTTCTCTAATAAAATTACTATATAAATACGGCCCTTCATAAGTTAAATAAAAGAATTTTTTCGCTTGTATCAAGTGTTCCTTTTGGAAGAACCCTACAAAATAACTTTCTTCCTTTTCCATTTCTTTTAGAAAGTTCTCTTTAGATATGTCCGTTTTATTATTCATTGAATCACTAGTTATTTTATTAAAAATATCCTTAATCGTCATACACTTTTCGATAGTTATTTTTATTAATGAAAATTCAGTAACGTTGTTTTCATTTTCACATACAATAACTATATCCTTTTGTTTTGTATATCTGTAAATCAAAGCAATCCAAGCAGTTAGAATAACAGTAGCATCTACCTCCTCCTTACTTATCAAAATTCTCTCTTTAGAACTAAAATCAGCAATGAAATTAGCAGACAATTCTGGAAATTGAACTTCATTTAACGTTTTAGTCAATATTTTCTCTCCCTTTCAAAATAGAATAAATGGTAATAATAAACACAAAAACATCAAAAATTAACAATTTATAGGAGATTACAATCAATACAACTCCACTATGATACATATTTTTACATTTGTCAATCCATATGTTACCAATGATTACATATTTACCTATCAAGATTTACAATATTGCGAAATATGAAATGTGTTGAGATTTACATAATTTCTTTTTTTTGGTAGTATAGTTAAATAAAATTAACCGGTTAAAGAGGAGATTTTAAATGAAAACTATTAAAACAATCCAAACATATGAACAATTGAAAGCAATAAGTGACCCCTTACGCACAAAAATACTTATGTACTTAGTAGAGCGACCTTACACATGTCACCAACTGGCTGAAGAATTAAACTTAACGCGCGCAAAAATCCTATATCATTTACGCGAACTTGAAAAACATGATTTTATTCAATTAGTAAAAAAAGTCGAACAAGGAGGGAACATTCTAAAATATTACGGGGCAGTTGCAAGAGGCTTCATTCCGGCAGATCATCTATTAAATTTCGTAGAATCTCAAGAAGCCACTCGACAGTCTTATTTAGAAGTATTAAATCGAGCAAAAACTCGAGTATTAACAGCTCCTAATTCATCATTTGAAATCAATTCTTCAGAAGTTGAAAACTGGGATAGTTTATCATTACAAAGTGAAGTATCCGTAACTAAGGAAAAATTTTTGGAGTTTACAAGGAAGTATAGAGAATTGGTAGAGGAGCTTGTAACGGATAACGAAAAAAATGAAAAAAATAATAATTATTATGTCATGATTACGGCCTTTAAAATTGACGAATTTGTTTTTTCTGAAAAATCATAGACTTACAGAGGTGTTAGTATGGAAAGTAAAGGTATATCATTAATCCCTAAAAAAATGGTAAAACATAAAGATCCTATAAATCCTAATGAACGTTTACTTCTTAATAGATCTTTCCTTTTTCTTTGGCTTTCAAGTACTTTTTCTTTTCTTGCGCTATCAACTTATCTTTTTGCTGAACAATGGTACATCGTAAGGGTATTAAAACAAGAGGCTGTATTAGGGATTGTATTGATGGTTACAATGATTCCTAGAATATTTTTAATGACAATTGGTGGAGTATGGGCAGACAGAATAAAACGTTCAAGGATAATGACATTTTCAAGTTTAATAAGATGTATTTTAGTTCTTATCATGTTGTTATTTTTACAATTAAGCTGGTTACAAATATGGCCTTTAATTTGTTTTGCAGTACTTTTTGGGTGCGTTGATGCTTTCTTTTCTCCAGCTAATTCCTCTCTATTACCTATAGTAGTTTCAAAAAATTTACTCACAAGAGCTAATTCGTTCATTCAGAGTTCTAATCAAATTGCAATGTTTTCTGGCCCTATGATTGGTGGGCTAATCATAACAATTTCTGCTTCCTTCAAAGTTCTTTTTTTTATAGTAGCAGTTTTCCTATTTATCACATTTATATTTTCATCGTTTATTAGAGAAAAAGAACCAGAAGCTACTATAAATAATAAACACCGTACCTCTACTAAATTAGAGTTAAAAGAAGGCTTTAAATATGTTTGGAACATGCCTTTTTTAAAAAATTTGATCATTATTTTAATAATTATTAATTTTTTCTTTTTTGGCCCTTTGATGATTGGCATACCTCTACTAGTTAATAATGTTCTATTTGGCGAAGCTATCGACCTTAGCATGCTTCAGGGATCATATGAAATTGGCATGTTGGTAGGTGCTATATTCATTGGCATGTTAAACGTTACTAAAAGAAAAGGGTTGGTCATACTTATTCTGATTAGCCTTCTAGGCATAGCCTTAGCTGCATTAGGTCAGATCAACTCTGTATGGCAAGGCGTAATTTTATTATTAGTAATGGGGATATTCTCCTCGGTGATTAATGTTTTATTAATATCATCCATTCAAGAGAAAAGCCACGAAGATAAAATAGGGCGTGTGATGAGTATTGTCAATGCTTCATCTAATGGATTAGTCCCACTGTCCTATGCATTTGTTTCATTATCACTATTCATAAACTTTTCAATTTCGCATATGATGCTGTTTTGCGGAATTCTAATTTGGATCATTTCAATACTGTATATATTCAAATCAAAAACAATCAAGGTTTATAACTAATGTTTGGTTTAATTCTTAGTAAATTCGAGTTAATCTGAATCCCTACCATTGCTTTATTTATTGCTCTCGTTACAGGTTTCGGGACAATATTATGTATGATTTAAGAATATCTAAAATAGCAGACAAATACTTTTATAAGCATTTGTCTGCTAAAAAAGTGGATTTTCTATATAATGTTCAGAAAATAATTGCGCTATTCTTCAATTAAATCCATTGACATGTCTTTCATAAATTCTCTAACTTCTCGAATGCCAGGAAGTTCACTCTCTACAAGCTCTACCCCGACAATTTTTGCAAGTGGCTGAAGCATCGGTCTTAACTCTTTAGAGACAAATATTTTACTTGGTCTCACCTCTAAGCCCTGTAAAAATGCCCATAACACACCTTGTGCAATTGGTGGCGTTTTAGGCATCGGGAACAATTCATGTTCAATAATCAAATTGCTTCCTCGTTCAACAAGCATACCAGCAAGCGGATAAACAGTGCGGCTCGTTTCTTCCGATTCTACGCCAAAAGGCATGTAAAATATATCATATTCTACTTGTAACGCGCTTTTAGGCTTTTTCTTATATTTGGCTTTTTCAAACATCGAAATTTCCTCATAGCACTCAAACGTTGGCTTGGGCATATTTATTTGCAAAATATAGATCTCTTGTAACTCACCATCCATTTGCACCTTAAACATTGGATATTGATGTGCAGCTAGCTGCGGATATTCCCAGCCATCCTTCCGAGCTTCTGTAATATTAATCATCCTACTTATAACATCAATTAATAGCACTACCTCTAAATAATCTGGTCTTTCAGGATGCGTTCCCTCCAGATAGCTACGGAACTGAATCCAGTTCTTCTTCCCTCTAAACGACAGCCCATTATCTTTAATTAATAGATAATCTGCTTGGTCTAACTCTTCCCTATCAACAAAATTCACAGTTAAAGCATTTAAACCATACGAGAAATCGCTCGATAAATTTTTCTCATAAAGAATGTTAGCTAAGCTAGGATAGCCAAGCTCCGTGTCAAAAATCATTAACCCAAACTCTTCACCACCCGCTCCCATAACAGAAACAAGTACTTTGTAATCTACATCTGCAAAATGAATGCCAACCACTTCATCATCTCTAAAATATTGCCATGGCTTTAGTTTTTTCAGGTAATTGGTAAGCTCCAATAAAGTAAGATAATCTGGCTCTAGGTTTTCTAGTAAACTATTTGCCTCTTCATCCTCCCTTATCCGTTCATTAATTTCCTCCAAATCAATCTTGTCCATGTTACCCGTATGAATATTACCTGCTCCCGCAATACATAAAAGAGTTTCAGAGTTCGTCGGTAAATCCTCATTGTTCTCTAATCGAATAATAAACGATTCACTATTATCAATTATATGGGCAATGGCTTCATCACCGGATTTTCGAAGCCATTCGTCAACCAACTCTTCATCTGTATCGAAATCCGTAGCATTTTTAGGTAAAAAACAAATCTTTTCTTTACATACCCGTCCATCTTTTTTAACCATTTCAAAATTAAAATAGTCCGCCCCATTCAAATCAAAGCTTAGTAATATCATTTCATCTAGCAAGGAAAAACTACTGTTCTTCGGTAATAATAACTTTCGATAAATCTCTGGGTTTTTCTGACTTTCAATATGTAACTGTATCATTGTTGTTTATCCTCCTTCTTCTATTTGTTCAAGTGATGCTAATGAAGTTACGGCTTACTCTACATTCACACTAGAGCAATAATCACTTGCTCCCTTTTCCCTTAACTATTTCTACATTATATCTATTCTCAAAGTGAACCACTTTCTATTCACTTTACTAACAACCTGTTCGTTGTGCAATAATTCTAGATTTATTCCTCAAGATAGCAGCGGTAGAAGTTTACCACTTTACTGGCTTTCTGGGGTACATTGTAGAGAAGTATTATTTATGTTTCATATGAGGCGTTAAAACAAGCATTGATCACTATATCGATTTTTATAATCACAATCGTTATCAAAAACGATTAAACGGCTCGAGTCCTTTTGAATTCAGGGCTCGAGCCGCTAAATACATTTTTTTATTTCCACAGTCTACTTGACAAGGCAGTTCAATGGTTAGGATAGCTTTTAATCACCTCTTATTCTGTATCCCTCGAATCGTACTTTTTGGAATTGTTGCGTCATGCTCAACAATGAATACTTTCGAAAAGCAGTTGTAATACGTTTCATCATGTCCCTTTGGCGACACAATAATCAGTTTACGTTGCAGTTCTTCGGCATAAAGATTAAATACCTTATTTTTTCGCTCATCATCTAATGCGCTATCAAACTCATCGAGCACGATATAGCCTGGTGAAGTAGCTAAGTTTTGCAATAGTGCGAGCGCGAAAAGAAGTGAACTAAGTGATTCCTCCCCACCCGATACACCTAGCCCCACCTTTCCACTACGAGCCTTCATACTCACATCTTCAAGTGCACCTTGATGCCCAATTTTTCGCGCCTTAATATACAGTCGGAAATTGACACGACCTGATTTTTCTTCAATACGTTCCTTTTCCACTTGCCCTTCAAACTGGAACAAATCCATATATTTTTGGAAAAGCGTATTGATTTTGATTAAGTGCATCGAAATCGTGGTTTCTAAGCGGTCCTCCAACTCATTTGCACGAACCGTATTGCTTTCAAGGAGTTGCTCTGATTTCGCTAAATCAGCATTTTTCTTATCAAAATCAGCCTTTTGTTGATCGTAATTTTGCTGGGCATTTTCGTTAATTTTTTCTAAGCGGGCATTGCGTAGTTCAGCTTTTGCTTGTTCGCTTCCAGCCTGTAGCATCGTCAGTGACAAGTTTGTTGCGAGTTGTTCGTCTAGTTGCTGTGCTTCTTGCGGTAGCACCTGTTCAAGTTCAATCATATCAAGCTCACAGCGACTTTTCATCGTTTCATCTAATTCTAGCTTGTCCTTTGCCTTTTTAATCGTTAACTCATAACCTGTTATTTGACTTTCGACTATTTTCAAATCGCTTTCGAATTGTTGTTGCTGTTCCCCTAGCCGTAATTGCTTCCGCTTTTGTTGAGTAATTTCATGTTCTTTTATTTCTTGCTCCGTTGTAAGCGCTCGAATTTTTTGTTGCAAGTATTTTCTTGCCTGCTCAATCTGTTGTAGTTGCATTTGCTGCTCTGCAAATGCGCCTAGCTCCTCATGAATTTTCCATTGTTGCTCATAGAAATCCTGATTATACTTTCCTTCACTATGCTCGCTATTTAGCTTGTCTTGTTGAATTTCAATTGCCGTTTGCTCATCATAAAGTGCTGACAATTTTTGTTCGACTAGTTCAAGCTGCTGAATATAAGATGCATAATCCGTTTGCTTTAATAGTGTACTTTCGGCTAATTGCATCGTATGAAGATGGCCTTGTAACTGTTTCAACTGTCGCTTGTTTTCTGCGTATTGTTGTTCTAATTGTTGTTGCTCGTTCTTTGTTTTTGAATATGTCTGTTGTACTTCCTGCAATAGCCTTTCAATCGCCACATCACTTAAAATATATTGCGCCGCTTCCTGTGCACCACGAATACCGCGCGTATCATATAACAAGCCTTGCTCGATTTTCGGACTCTCTAAGAAAAATTGCTTCACCCACCAAAGCGCTTTATTGGCATAATTCCTCTGCTGTTCAGTTAAATCACTACGAATTTGTAAGCCGTACTCTGGTAGCTTCGAGATACTTTCTGTCGGCACAAGTTGCTGAAGTGATACGTAATATAAATCATTGACTGGCTTATAGTTTTTCCCAACATAAAAAATGGTATATTTAATCCCCTCAAGTTGCTTTTCTAACTGCAATGGAGCAGATGGCATGAGCTCTATTAACTCACGTAACGGGTACGCTTCTAGTTGTTGCTGCTTTAAATGCAATAATCCTTGCTGCTGGCGTTTTGATACTACCTTTTTTTGCTCATACTGTTTAACGTTTTGTTCCATCATTTTTAGTTCCATTTTAAGTCGCTGTATCTGTTCAAATTCCCGTTCATTTTGCAGTGCTAAGGTATTAATTTTTTGCTCGATCTGCACACTGCTTACATAGATTGCCTTGTGCTTTTCTGCCTTTGTGATTTCATCTTTTAGGTGCGATGTAGTCATTTGTAAAAAGCTTTTTTCTTGATTGAGCTCGCGTTCTTGCTTGCGCAGTTGCATTTGTTGATTACTGAGCTCACTTAATTGATTTGTAATCATCGCTAATTGATTTTTTGTTTCTTCTAGCTTACGTTGTACCGTTTCGGCATCAAAGCGTAAATGCTTTCTCTTTTTATCGATAGCTTCAAGCTGCTGTTCTAACTGCTCCTGCGATTTTTGTTGTTGTGTATCTTCATTTTGCTGTTGTTTTAACTGACCTGCTATTTGGGTTAATTGCTGTGATAATGCCCCAATATCCCCTGACAATTGTGTTCTTTGTTGCTCTAGTTCACTAATGTTATGCTTTAATTGTTGCCTCGAAACGACTAGTTTTTCCTTTTCCACTTGATAATTAGCTTTTTGCTCGGATGTCTTTTCAATCGAAGTTCTATAATACGCAATCATTTGATGGAGCAACGTATAATATTTCTTACCAGATGTGAAAATACGTTTTTTGTTATCCAAATATTTATTGAGCTCGGTTTGAGCTGCATTCACGCTTAGCTCTGCACCTTTTTGAATACCCTTTAAATATTCAATTTCCATACGAACTTCTTTAATTTTTTCTAATGAAGCTTCCCATTCCTTTTGCATATCAGAAATCTCGAACATGTCACTAAATTTGCGAAAACGCTCTTCCGGGTACATCGCCGCAAATTGATTGACTTCTTGCTGATACCAAATTAAATAAAAAACATCTGGTTCGATTTTATAGCGCACGCGCAAATCTTCGCGATACGCCTTGAATGTACGTCCCGCTGTCCCACCAGATGTATAGCGGGCATGAGATGTTAAGTTCGCTTCGTCTGGCCCATTTAACACCTCGTACTCGCGCTGAATCGGGCTATTTTTCGTATCTTGATTGACCGTTAGCTGAAAGGCAATAAATTTTGGACCATCAATTTTCGTCCGGCCATCATTTAAAAATACGAGTGTAATACGTGCATACCAAGGGTCATTTACTTTTAAATTTGTTGATCGAAGTCCCTCTATTTCTACCTTTGATGAATGTAGCACGGCACCAAGGCAAAATGTTAATGTCGATTTTCCTACACCATTTGGACCAGTAATTAAAATATGCTCGTCTGGTTCCCCTAAATAAATGCTGCGAGGTGAGTAGTCGCGAACGCCTTGAATTTTTAGTTGATACGGAATCATTCGTTTTCCTCCTCAATATGTAAGTTATAACGATTGAAAAACTTCATTACTTCTTCTTTACTAAGCTGTGTTTCCTGGGCAAATTCCGTTGTTCGACGTAAAAATGACTCCGAAAACATATGTACTCCTATGGCTGTTAACATAAATGCCTCTTCAGAAACGGATTCGAAGTCTGTAACCGCGCCAATTTTTTTCAGTTGGTCGATATTATTTTTCAATTTGCGGTTAGCGTTCAATGATTCATGTCCAAAATCAACCAGGATTTGATGCAAGAGCGTAAATTCATGTCCGAGTACTTCTTGGTGATAAAACAAATACAGCATAATTGCGAGCGCTTCACTGCTTAATGTTGATTTCGCATGTTTTGCGGTTACATGCATCATGACAATGACGCGGTCTCGACGTGCATCGTAAATGACACGGAAATAGCGACTTAACGCAGCATTTAAACGATTGATAAATGAATGAAAAGCTTCATCGTCTCCATTATTAATGCCTAGCATCTTTACTAAATCCTTCTTTGCTAAGCCGTAATTTGCCCCTTTAATCGATGCAGATGAAGAAAATAATAACTGCATAAATGCTAATTCCTCTTCGGTCGTCAGATAGCCCTTTAAGCTATTCATCATCATAAGGGTATTGTCGAACGGTAAATCGTTTGTCATCATCATCTATCCACTCCCATTGTTTTTCATAGTCCTTTGCTTGCTCTATAGGCTGTTGTTCTACTTTATTGTTACTCGTTAGTGCCGATACAGCTAATAATGAAAGAATAGCATCATGCCATTTGTTTGAACTCGATTCCACAATGAGCTCTTCCATTTCCGTTTCACCATGCTCGGTTAAATAATTTTCAATTCGTTCGGTATCAATCAGTGATTGTGTCATCTTCCATGAAGCATCCTGCAATGCTTCTTTTATAGGACGAACATCCATTTCGATCTCTTCATATTCATCCTCAAGTTGATGAGACATCGGCTTTTCTAGCTTCGGTTCATACGTTTGTAAATAATATATAGCATCTGTAATATCTTGCGGGCCAATCGGTGCAGCAAATTTTACAGGGACCCACAGCCCATCCATCGCTTCTTGTTCATATTGATTTTGTTCCATAAAACTTAAAATATCATGAGCTGTTGGGATATTCGAATTAGCTTGAGGTGAATGCATAGCCAAAATAAACTGGCGCACCTTTTCTGGTGAAATGGTGTCAGCAGTAGGTGTGAGCTGCATATTGACAAAGCGAATATATTTTGTCAGTAAGCTCAAGCTAAGAGAGGTCCCTTTTGAAATGGCAGCCGTTCCGCGGCGCATTAAATCGCTCATTTTTGTACTTTCTTCGACGGTACCAAACTGTTGTAAGCGTTCATTTAATTTTGTTTCAAGCTCAAGCATTAGTTGATTAATCTTTTCCAGCTGCGGTAAGGCATTGCGATCAGCAAGAAGTTCAAGTTGGCGTTCCTCTAATTGCTTAATCGCCTCTTCAACGTTGTAAATCATTGATGCGATTTTATTGCCTCCGGAAATCCCTTGATCGTCGTAGGCAGCGCTTATTTCAGCATCTCGTCTTGCTTGAAATAGCGAGCGTCCAATATCATCTTGCAAATAATAGGCAAGCGCATCGTTACCCATGCGAATCAATCCATCCATTAAATTTTTCCCACGGTCACGCATTTTAATTTGACGACTCTGTTTTATGATCCAATTATTGCGCTCTAAAATCGTGAGCATTCTTGTAATTTGCGCTAATGTTGGCGGTTCATTGTCTTGTGAATACGTAGACTGATATCGATAGTACAGTATTTCCTCGTTATCGATGGGATCTTTAATGCCGAGAGATGCTTCGTTAATTAACTGAATGACATTTAAAAAACGAATAATTTCGATTGGGGAATCGTACATTTTTTCGGTACTTAATTCTTTTAACACACCTGCTAACGATGCTAAATCCCGCATTGATTTCATAAATTCTGCGGTTTGATAATTGCTTGTAAAAATCGAAATCGGTGCTTTTACATCCATTTTATCCACTGTTCAACCCCTCCTAACTGCTGCTCCTGTTCATGCGCCTCTTGCACCTGGGCTGTAAAACTTTCAATTGAATGATACAATTCATAATCACGACCAACAATTTTTACAGTTCCCTTAACTAATTCGGCGGCATACTTAGCAATCGTGATGCCCGCACTATCGGTATCTGTCCAAATAATCGTTTGTTTAATACCTGATTGCAGTAATTGCTCAATAAATTGTTTATGTGCAGAACGAATTTGCCCGTCTAAACAAACGATGCAAGAATTCGTTTGCCGTAAAAATTTCGTCTCTACAGCTATACGCGTTAAAATAGCGCGGTTTTCAACAAGCCATAATGTTGTATTTGTCGTTGTAAAAGGTGATGTTAAGACCGCATTATCCGTCGTCGCATGCACCGCGCCAATCGCATACGTTACAACGTTATTTTGCACATCACCAGTAAAATAAATTGGCACAATTTTTCCGATGCTCACTAGCCCGTAAAGCATCGGATCAATACCACTTTGCTCTAGCTGCGCTAAAAAAACTTCTCGCTCTTGGTCAAATACCTTTGAACCCCCAATCGTATCGTGTAAGGCCGCACCGATTTCCTTAAAATCAAATAACTCTTTTTGCAAGGATAACGCATAAAACGCTAAACAAAACTCAATGTATTTCATGCGCTTTTTCACTGGCCACTGTTCAGGTAGCATATTCCATTCGATCGCCTGTTGGAATAACTCCGGTAACACTAGTTTCTCGGCTTTTTGTTTTAACGCCTGTATCTGTTGCTGCTGTTTTATGAACTGTTGTTGCTCAGATTTTTGTTGAGCTTCTATGTAAGCCGGGCCAATGCGATAATAATCATCCTTAACGCTAATTCCGTCTGTGTGATAGCGAATTTCGCGCACAATCCAGCCCTGTTGTAGCCACTGCTGAATCGTGTCATTAGTTTCATATAAAGTTCGTTTTGCATTTGGTGTGAATTTATAGGATGCTAATTTTTTAGGAAGCGGTGAAGTGAATTCTGTATTCATCGTAAACTTTAAATAAGCGACTTTACGAAATGTACGCGCCGTCTTTTTGACAATAGTCGCAACAAATAATTGCTCTTGTTGTTCCACCCTTTCAATTGTTTCATCTTTTTTCAAAAAATACGCTTGGATAAATGCCTCATGCATCTTGAAACCCTCCTCTACTTTGTGCCCAGGTTGATAGTAGCGTACCATATGTTTCGTTTGTTGTGGGGAAAGATAACGGGTCACACAACCGTACCTGCGATAACTATCGAGTAAATTGATTGGCGGTACATGCGTAACAAGTATACCAACTGATGGATCTTTTCGTACGAGCCATTTTTTACTGGTACATCTTTTTGGGGGACATTACTTAAATATAGGCAGAAGCATTGCAGGAATGATTAAAGGTCTTGAGGATTTTCCCACAGTTAAATTATATTATAATGGTGAGGATCAATACTTTCTTTATATCTTACTCTCGGACCGATAGAGGGGGGCTTGTGCGAGCTAGTCTATGTCATGAAATTTTAACAGCCCTATAATTTCGAGATTGAATGATACTAAATTCATTTAGGCAACAAAAAAAGTGCCAAACCCTTGATATCTCAAGAATCTTGGCACTTTTTGAAACTATTTTGTTTCTAATGTATGGAGACGGCGGGAGTCGAACCCGCGTCCAGAAACTCCAATACTTCAGCTTCTACGCGTGTAGTTTGCCTATTTACGATTCACGTAACATTATGCCGACAAACAGGCGTCCTGTACGCTAACCTGGAAATCTCTTGCCGGTGACTCAGATGGCACCACCGACCGTATCCCACTAAAGTTGGGCCCCACGTTCTCTACATGGGCGATAGAGAGGCAGAGCGCTTAAGAGCTTACGCTGCGAAAGCTAAGTTTTGTTGTTTGCCAGTTATTATATAACTTCCGTTGATGACGGAGCCGAGACCTCCGACGCGCGACCAAAGCTTGAACCATCCCTGTCGAATCCGTAACGTCCCCTTGAATATGAATCGAAGCACATGGCCTCGTTCAAGCAAAGGAGCTAGAATTTCTTCTAGTACGGTGGGAGCTAAAAGTACGCTTCCATGTAATCTGGCATTCAGTAATACTTATTATAAAGCAAATCTAGCTATAGTTCAAGTGTCCCGCAATGATAGAAAAAATTGGCTAGCTCACAATGATTTTTTTATTTTATCATCTTACATTTATAATCTCTTCCTACTCACTTCACCTAAATACAAAAAGCTCACCATCCAATAGTGAGCTTTCTAACAACCTATTAATCTTGATTTTTTGCCTTGAAGGCACGTTCCATTTCGCGTTTTGCTGCTTTTTTGCGCATGTCGTCGCGTTTGTCGTAATCCTTTTTCCCTTTGCCGACACCGATTAAAAGCTTGGCATAGCCGTCTTTGATGTACATTTTTAACGGGACGATTGTATAGCCGTCACGTTTTACGGCACCAACTAGCTCGCCGATTTGCTTTTTATGAAGCAATAATTTGCGAGCGCGTAGCGGGTCGTGGTTAAAGCGGTTGCCTTGTTCGAATGAGCTAACATGCATATTGTTGATCCATGCTTCACCGTTGCGGATTTGTACATAGGATTCTTTTAGTTGGACCCTTCCTGCACGGATGGATTTAATTTCTGTACCTGTGAGCACCATGCCCGCTTCTATTGTGTCTTCAATGAAGTAGTCGTGCCCGGCTTTTTTGTTTTGTGCTAATACTTTCCCAGTACCTTTTGCCATATTATTCACCCTCTACTTAAAGGTTAGCAGGGTCAACCTGCTTTTATTGATAAGGTAAAAGCACCCGCTTCAAATTGCTTTGGAAGCGCTAATTGGTGCCTTCACCTATACTTTTACGTTATTTACGTTTTGATTTTTTCTTTTTGTTTTTCTTAGCAACGCCCTCGTAGAACTTTTGCTTTTGCTTCACGCCTTTTTTAGGGCCTGGACTTGAGCCATCTTTGCGGCGTCCTCGTGGATCACGGTCGTTTTCACGTCGTTCTCCTTGTCCGCCTCGTCCTTCTTCATTGCGACCACTGCGGCTGCCACGTCCGCCTCGCTCTTCTTCGTTGCGACCACTGCGACTGCCACGTCCGCCTCGTTCTTCTCCATTGCGACCACCGCGACTGCCACGTCCGCCTCGCTCTTCTCCGTTGCGACCACCTTTGCGGCCATTACGACCATCTTTGTTGTCGCTATAATTTTTGCGTGCGTGTATAACAGTAGGTGCAGCTTTTCGAGTTCGTCCATAAGAAGTTACCATTCCGACGATTTCAAAGTCAATCGATGACTCCTCAATAATAACATTTGCTACACGTACTGTAACTTCATCACCAATACGGAATTGACGATTTGTACGTTCCCCAATCATCATCATTTGACGATCATCAAAGCGGTAGTAGTCATCTGTCATATTGCTTATATGGACAAGTCCTTCAATCGTGTTTGGTAGCTCCACGAAAATCCCGAAGTTTGTAATGGATGAGACGATCCCTTCAAACTCTTCACCAATTTTATCGGACATATATTGTGCTTTTTTCAGTGCATCAGTATCGCGTTCTGCATCGACAGCACGGCGTTCACGCTCTGACGTATGGTCAGCAATTTCATCCATCGCCATACTCCACTGTGCAATTGTTTCTTTTGATGTATCTTTATTTATTAAATACGTACGAATTAAACGATGGACGATTAAGTCCGGATAACGTCGAATTGGTGACGTAAAGTGTGTATAGAAATCAGTTGATAAACCAAAGTGACCTAAGCTTTCAGGATAATATTTTGCCTGCTGCATGGAGCGTAGCAGCATCGTTGAAATAACAGGCTCCTCTGGCATGCCTTCGATGGCCTTTAATACATCCTGTAGCGCCTTTGGATGTACTGTGTTCCCTGTACCTTTGATTAAAATACCGAAATTCGTGACAAATTCAAAGAAGCGTTGCAGCTTTTCTGGCTTTGGATCCTCGTGAATACGGTAAAGGAACGGTACATTCATCCAATGGAAGTGCTCTGCAACTGTTTCATTGGCAGCTAGCATGAAATCTTCAATTAATTTCTCAGCTACTGTACGTTCACGTAATTCAATATCTACTGGCCATCCATCTTCGTCCACGATTACTTTAGATTCTTTAAAGTCAAAGTCAATGGCACCACGCATTTCACGTTTCGTACGTAAAATGTTAGACAGCTCAGCCATATGTTTGAACATTGGCACTAGTGGCTCATAGCGGGCAATTAGCTCTGCGTCCTGCTCCTCTAAAATTTTGTAAACGTCTCTATATGTCATACGCTCAGTCGTTTTAATGACACTTTGGAAAATTTCATGTGAAATCACATTACCATTTGCATCAATAATCATTTCACAAGATAGTACTAGACGGTCAACCTGTGGATTTAATGAACAAATCCCATTCGATAATCGATGCGGAATCATTGGAATAACGCGGTCTGTTAAATAAACACTCGTCGCACGATCATAAGCTTCAACATCTATTACAGAGCCTTGTGTTACATAATAACTAACATCTGCAATATGTACGCCAAGTTTATAAGTACCGTCTACATTTTTCGTTACGGTTACAGCATCATCCAAGTCCTTCGCATCAGCTCCATCGATTGTCACAATCGTTTCGTGGCGTAAATCACGGCGGCCCTCTAAATCTGCCTCTGTAATTTCATCTGGCACTCGTTGCGCAGCAGCAACTACTTCTTCAGGGAATTCTGGTGGAATGTCGTGCTTATATAAAATAGAGAGAATATCCACACCTGGGTCATTTTTGTGCCCTAAAATTTTTGTAATATAGCCTGTTGCCGATTTTAAATCTTCTGGCCAAGTAGCTACCTCAACGACAACCTTGTGTCCGTCAACAGCTCCTAATGTATCACCCTTAGCAATGAAAATGTCCATCGGTAGTTTTTTGTCATCTAAAACAACAAAGCCAAAGCCTCGATTAGCTTGGAACGTCCCAACAAAGCTCGTTTGTCCACGCTCCACTACCTTTGTCACCGTACCTTCACGACGATCACCGAATGATTCCTTTAAAACACGTATTAAAACGATATCCCCGTTAATCGCACCATTTATTTCATGCGGTGGAATGAAAACATCATCCATCCCCTCAATATCAGGTGTCACAAAGCCAAAGCCTTTCGCGTGTCCGATAAATTTACCTCGAAGTAAATTCATGCGCTCTGGCAGGCCATAACGATTGGAGCGAGAACGCACAACTAAGCCTTGCCCCTCCATACGCACTAACGTTTTCACTAATTCTTTAAATTCGTCAGCATCTTCAAAGCCAAATACGTCCTCGATTTCGCCAACGGTTAATGGTTTATATTCTTCTTCACCGAAAAAATCGAGTAAACGACTTTGTAGTGAATTGTTCTGGTCTTTCATAATTTCCCTCCTTCATGAGAAAATCCTAATTATATTATTATTGTGCCCAATTTAAGCTTTCTAAAAAGCGATAAATATCTTCATGTAACTGATCTTTTTCTTGATCTAACGTAATAACATGTTTTGAGTTTTCATACCACTTAATCTGTTTTTCAAGTGACTCAGTTTGATTATATATAATGTTGGCAGATTCTGTCTCAATTACCTCATCATTTGTCGCCTGTACGACAAAAATTGGTGCATATATCATGTCAATTTCTTGACGTGTCCGGGCAATAAACTCGCGCAATTCTTGTAAAGATGGCATGCCTTTTTCAGCAATTAACCCAATCTCAGCTTCGATTTGCTCCTCATCTTTACCTTGAAACTTTTTATAGTCCCTCGCATATTTCAGTACACCTTGAAACATAACATCAGTTGTACGCATCGTCATTGGAGCACACATTGTCACTATACCTTTCACTGGGTTATTCAGCGCAATATTTAATGCCATCACACCACCCAATGATAAGCCAGCAACAGCAATCTCCTCATAGCCCGTATCCTGCAGCTGTTTGTACGCGGCTACGACATCCTGCCACCAATCAGCAGGACCTGTTGTAATAAGTTCCTCCGGTTCCACACCGTGACCTTTATAATGAGGTGCTAATGTAGTATACCCTTTTTTCTCTAAAAATCTACCAAGCATTCGCACATCCGCCGAGCTTCCCGTAAACCCATGCAGTAACAAAACTGCTCTAGGTCCTGCCTGAAAGAAAAAAGGCTGTGATAACGATTTTTTCATTGCGCGCCCTCCTTCATCCAAATACATATACTATAACCATTATAGCCATACTGAAGCTTCCTAAAAAGTTTTGGCGATTGTTACATCTTTTATGAGGTTTTATCGGTTAATATTATGGTCTTTTTCAGCATCTTGATGTTTCTGGCAATTCTATTTGGCATTTCGAGGATTCTATCCGGCATTTTGGCTCTTCTATCCGTCGCTTCGAGGTGTCTATCCGTCGCTTCGGGGTGTCTATCCGTCACTTTGGCTCTTCTATCCGTCGCTTCGGGGTGTCTATCCGTCACTTTGACTCTTCTACCCGCCGCTTCGGGGTGTCTATCCATCATTTTGGCTCTTCTATCCGTCGCTTCGGAGTGTCTATCCATCATTTTGGCTCTTCTATCCGTCGCTTCGTGGGAGTCTATCCGTCACTTTGCCTTTTCTATCCGTAGCTTTGAAGTGTCTATCCGTCACTTTGACTCTTCTATCCGTCTGCTTCGAGGTGTCTATCCGTCACTTTGACTCTTTTATCCGTCGCTTCGGGGATTCTCCGTCAATTTGCCTCTTCGAAGTCAAGTCCTTAATATTGTGTAAAATTCTATACAATGTTCTTCAACTCTGACTTTAGTTTTGTCAAATTGTCCAGCTTATGTTGGAATTCGCTGCTAAAAGTGTGAGTTGCGCCGCTAACCAAAGGAAGAACGCCGCTAAAACACGAAATTCCGCCGCTAACCAAGCAAGGATCGCCGCTAAAACACGAAATCCCGCCGCTTCAGCTCTTTCATCGCTGATAAAAGAGCTTCGAGGATTCTATCCGTCACTTCAAGGATTCTACCCTTTAGCTTTTCCATCCATCATTTTGCGATTCGCAGTATTTACACCCTTGCGCGGGTATTCACTGCGCTTCCATGAGTATTTCATTGCCTCACGCGAGCATTCTTCGCTTCCGCGCCCGACCTCGCGAGAGTATCTCCTTCCCCACACACGGGTGCTGAACTAACTATGTATTGATGACATCCAAATAATTAGTACGATAAAAGAAAACGCCCAACCAGTAAAGGTTAGGCGATATATCTTCAACTATTAGATTTTTGTAATAGCGAGTGCTAAAATAAAAAATAATATTGCTAACACAATTGTAACACGGTGAAGGATTAAATCCATACCACGTGCTTTTTGCTTTCCAAATAGTTGTTCAGCTCCACCCGAGATGGCACCTGACAAGCCTGCACTTTTACTAGATTGAAGTAATACTACAACGATCAACGCTACTGAAACGATAATTAATGAAACTAATACTACTGTATGCATTCACTGCACCTCCCGAACTTCGAACATCACAACGTAATATATTATAACAAAAAAAGGTTCTCTTGACAAACTGAGATTAATAAATATCCTCATTTTCCCTCTTTAAGTTATTTTTTCTAAAAATCAACATACCATCTTGCTATCACATTATCCTATAATAGTTAAAAGCATAGTCATCACAAAAATTCCAAAAAACGTCATTCATATAAGTTAATTGACGTGGAGGCAAGACGACTCTTGAGGATTAGCGACACAGAAGAGCCCCTGCAAAATAGAGGAGCGAAAGATAAGCGCATCATGTCCTCTGATCATGCCATCGGACCAACATCCCGCAGCTTTCGCACAAACAAAACACCATGTTGTCACTTCGCTTTTGCACAGAAAAAAACATCTGTTGCTGTCGCTTCGCTTTCGCCACAAAGCACAAAAACATCTGTTGCTGCCGCTTCGCTTTCGCACATAAACATCTGTTGCTCTTAGTGGCGATCGAACGCCCGCCGGAAAGCGTTAAAACCCTGACGTTTTAGTGATGAGTTAAAAATATAATTATAATGGAGGAATTATGAAAAAGAGTTTATTGCTGATTTTTTTACTTATTATTTTAAGCATGCTTAGCGCTTGTTCAGCTGCTATCAAGGCTGTCGAAGTATTAGCACCAGAGGAACCTGCATCCGAAGAAGAGTCTTCTATGGACTTTAAGGAGCCTACTAGTAAAGCTCAATCAGTGGAGTTTTCTGCGGAAGACCTTTTTTCAACGGCATTATTTAAAGAAGATCTTGCTTTGTTGCAATTTTCAAAAAAGGTTGAGAAGCATATATCCACGTTTGACCCAAATTTCACAGTAATGTATAGGGGAAAACTAGATTGGGATACATTTGAAGAACAACTGAACGATCTTTATAACATACTTAATTTTGTTAATCCTTATACAACAGGATATATCAAAGATTACAACTGGGAAGCATGGGAGGTAGATAGTGGTTATGAGATAAAATTTGATTTTACATATTTTTCAGATGCCAAAAAGGAAAAGAAAGTCGATGATTATGTAGAGAAATTTGCAACGAAGTATATTACGAATGACATGGATGATTTTCATCGTGCTAAAGCTGTTAATGACTTTGTAGTACAATTAGCCACTTATTCTGGTGAAGATGCGTCAGAAGGTCAATCTGTTTATGAATTAATTAGTCAAGAAACTGGTGTTTGCCAAGCTTATACACTTTTAGCCTACCGTTTATTTTTGGCGGCTGGTCTTGATGCTAAATATGTTTATGGCTATAGCGATAATCAGCTTCATGCATGGAATTTAGTAAGTGTTAATGGTGATTGGTATCATGTTGATACGACTTGGAATGATGTTAATCCTGATGAACCTTATGCTATTTCCTACGAATATTTTTTAGTGAATGACGAAAAACTAAGTGAAGATCATATTTGGGCACGTGACAACTATTTTGCTGCTACAAGCAACGCCTATGATTTTATGCATGATATGTGGTACGCGGATACTGTTGGCAACGTTATTTATTATAATAGTATGGCCGATAACATGGTATACGCTTATGATTTAGCAACAAAACAAAATAGACAGGTTACGGAAACAGCGTGTTATTTCCTTGCGGCAGTTGACGATTCGATTTATTGTAGTGATTATGATAATGGCGGCTTTTTAACAAAGATATTTATTAAAGATGGCTCAGAAGAAGTGTTGTTAGAGGAAGAGGTTCAAAATTTGTTCATTAATGATAAAGGGGTTTTATTATACGAAACCATTGATGGTGAAAAACATTCACAAAATTTATAGCTTATGCTAGATTCTATTTTCATATCCAGCCTTTAGTTTTCGTAAGACTGGGCGACTCCTCGGGGATCAGGTTACAGATGAGCCTGGAGGAAAGCGCTCAGTCGGAATGGAAACACCCCCCACGTTAGTTATAAATACCACATATAACAATATCCACACAATATCATAACAATTAATTCATTGTAGCTTTACAACCTTCCTTTACACTTACTTGTGAAATGACCTTATCTTAAGGAGGAAAATCATGAAACATTCAAAAAAATGGAGTTCATTTTTTCTAGCAAGCGCAATTGCTTTATCGTCGATTAGTATCGCTCAGCCGCAAGTAGAAGCTGCTCAAGTAAAGAAGCCAACAAATGTGATTATGCTCGTGATGGATGGGAGTAGTAATAATGCCGTTACACTTTCCCGTTGGTATAAAGGTCAAAGTTTAGCGATGGATGAAATTTTATCAGGGGGCGTGCGTACATACTCTGCCGAATCAGCTATTACTGATTCAGCTCCTGCCGCTACTGCGTTAGCAACTGGTCATAAATCAAATGATAAATATGTAGGTGTATTACCGTCCGTTATTAATTCACCAGGGCTTAAGCAAATTGCCAAAGAGGATGCTTTTAGACCTGTAGCTAATGTTTTAGAAGGGGCTAAACAACAGGGCAAGGCGACTGGACTGATTGCTACTTCGGAAATTCAGCATGCTACACCAGCAGGCTTTTCTGCACATGTTAAAAATAGAAGCCAATATGATGACATTGCTGAGCAGCAGGTTTATCAAAACATTGATGTCGTATTAGGTGGTGGCTTTGAGTCTTTGGCATCCGGTACAACTAAAAATGCTCGAAAAGATGGCGAGAATTTAGTGGATGTCCTTAAAGAAAAAAATTATGACATCGTGAAAACACGAGATGAGCTTCTAAACAGTAACTCGTCAAAAATTTGGGGAAGCTTTGCTCCAGGTGCCCTTGCCTACGATTTCGATCGTGCCAAAACGAAAGCATCTGAGCCAAGTCTTGCTGAGATGACTAGTAAAGCTATTGATACGCTCAAAAAGGATGAAGATGGCTTCTTCTTATTTGTAGAAGGCAGTAAAGTGGACTGGGCGGCTCATGCCAATGATACAATTGGCATGATTAGCGATATTTTATCGTTTGATGATGCAGTTAAGGAAGCGGTTGATTTTGCAAAAAAAGATGGCAATACTATGGTCATTGCTGTGACAGACCACGGCAATAGTGGGATTACAATGGGTAATGCTAACACGACAAGTACTTATTCCAACACACCTGTTTCTGCCTATATCGACCCTCTAAAGAAAGCTAAAATGACCGTTGAAGGGGCACTAAGCCAATTAAAGGAGGATAAATCAAATATTGTAGAAGTCGCTGCACTTTATGGATTAGATGATTTATCACCGGACGAGCTTACAACCTTACAGTTAGCTAAAGACCCCGGCGAAGAAATGGTAAAAATGCTTGCCAACCGTGCTAATATTGGCTTTACAACCGGTGGACATACTGGCGACGATGTGTTTTTATACTCATTCGGGCCATCTATAATTACAGGCCTTGTAGAAAACTCAGATTTGGCCCATGCGATGGCAAAGTTTATGGACTTCGATTTAAATAAGCTAACAGATGATTTATATATACCAGCAACAAAAGCATTTACGGAAAAAGGCTACACATCTAAAATTGACTTAACTGATAAAGAAAACCCTAAATTGATTGCACAAAAAAATAATGTAACTGTTACAATCCCAGTTAATAAGAACATTGTAATATTCGAACAAGACAAGACAGCCAAAACACATACCTTCGATACAATTAATGTCTACAACGGTACTGAATTTTATGTTTCTAAAAAAGTTTTAAATGTAATCAAATAACGGCTTTTACGGAAAGTCTGTAGTGAGCTAAAAATAAGGGTGCTATCATAAGTTGAGATGTCTAACTTGATGGTGGCACTTTTCTTTTTTTGCTCAAATTTGTTTTTGCAACAGTCCTCAAAAGATTACCACTTTTATCATCTGCTTAACATTTTTACAGCTTCCATTTTGGTTATCCCCTCTCACTATAAATTATACCAATATTTTCCGTCCGATTTACTTTAATTTTACTTTCATTTATTATGCTTAATGTAGCAAAAAATTAGATTGCTTCGATGCTCTAAAACGAAATTTAAGGATTTTTTAAGTACCATTGAAGCGGAAAAACAGCGATAATAAAGGTGATTGTAGTTTTAATAAAATTCAAATTGAGGTTCAAAGGATAATCATTTTCTGCCCTTCATGTAGGTAAGTTTTTAGAAACCTTAATTTTACCTTAAATTAATCTTATGATTTTATGAATATCGAGAAATTTAGCAACATTTTAATCTACAATCCGTCAAAACAGTGTTAAAAATTAATAAGTGGAAAAATAATTTAGAAAAAACTTGAAAAAATATCTAATTATTTATATATTTACAAAGTTATAATCTTTTTTCATTTTTAATTGGAGGTGGACATATGCAATCCATTAAAAATAATGAGGTTTTACGTTTTATAGGCTTTACGTTATTTTACTTCATCATTTTAACGCTCTTGTTTCTTATCCATGGCTTCCATGATATGAACGCAGGACCATTTATATATACGGAATTTTAAGAAAAGGAGATATAAACTATGTTAAGTATTTTAGAGGCTATTCAAAAAGTGGCACAACAGCATCCACATCGAACTGCATATCAAACCAATACTGATTCCTTAACGTATGGTGAGCTTTGGCATCTTTCTGATTGTGTAGCGCAATATTTAATAGCTCTTGATTTAAAAAGACAGCAACCTATCGTCGTCTACGGGCATATGTCCCCTTTACAAATCGTTGCCTTTTTAGGAGCTGTAAAGGCAGGTCATCCATATGTACCGGTTGACTCTTCTACTCCGTCTGAAAGATTACAAATTATAATAGAAGCTTCTCAGGCTTGTTTATTACTAAAAACTGAAGCATTAAACACGAATCAATCAGTTCCTGTAGTGGAAGTAAGTGATTTAGTAGCTCAAGCTACTAGCATTTCGACAGAGCCTTCCACTTGGGTTAAGGATCAAGAAATTCACTATATTATTTACACATCTGGTTCTACTGGTAAGCCAAAAGGTGTTCAAATTACAGCTGATAATTTAGCACATTTTGTTGATTGGATGCATAAGCATTTCCCTTTACAGGAATCTGGCGTGTTTCTAAATCAAGCACCTTATTCCTTTGATTTATCGGTAATGGATTTATATCCTGCACTCGTTAGCGGGCAAACACTTTACGCTATTACGCAGGAGCAGATTGCTAATCCAAAAGCGTTATTTGAGTCATTAGCTTCATCTGATATTCGCGTTTGGACTTCTACACCTTCCTTTGCGAAAATCTGCTTAATGAACAAAGAATGGGATCAGGCGTTAATGCCTTCTTTAAATACGTTTTTATTCTGCGGAGAGGTTTTACCAGTATCTGTATCGAAAGAATTAATGCAGCGCTTCCCACAAGCTTCTATTTTTAACTTATACGGTCCTACAGAAACAACGGTTGCCGTATCTTATGTGGAAGTAACAAAGGAGCTTCTGGAGCAATTTGACCAATTACCAATCGCTCCTCTATCTGAGCCTAATCTATCCTTGCAAGAAGATGGCGAGATTATTATTTCTGGACCGACTGTAAGTGCAGGTTATCTTGGGGCACCTGATTTAACACTTAAAGCGTTTCCTACAATAGGGGATCAACGTATTTATAAAACTGGGGACGTTGGTTATGAAAAAGATGGCTATCTGTTCTTTTCTGGACGAAAAGATTTCCAGGTGAAACTACACGGTTATCGTTTAGAAATCGAGGAAATTGAAAAGCAAATCGGCAATCTTCCAGCTGTAGCTAGCTGTGTTGTTATACCTATTTCAAAAGATGATGAAATTGTTTCACTAAGTGCGTATGTTGTTCTGCGAGAACCATTAACAGACTCTGCCTTCAAAATGACGAAGCAGCTTAAAGCTTTGTTAGCGGAGTATTTACCATCTTATATGATTCCGAAAACGTTCAAATACATTGACACTTTACCTTTAAATACTAACGGTAAAGTTGATCGTAAAGGATTGGCGGTTATGGAAACAGTATGACGGCTTATGGAAATATATTTTTCTTCATCATCATTGGTATTTTATTATTACCAACCATTATTTTAGGACTACGAGGGAAATCAGCTAAACGCTATAATATTTTTATTTCGATTATCGTATTAGCTCTTATTTTTGGTAACTCCCTTAATGGCTCAACTTCTCTTATACTATTTACAGTATTTCAGTTACTATTAATTGTCGGTTACCAAAAATATCGCTTACAGAAGAATAGCACGACCGTATTCGTAATTGCTGTACTGCTGTCTATTTTGCCACTTGTACTTGTGAAGGTTCTGCCTATGCTTGGCCTTAATAATTTATTTGGATTTTTAGGGGTATCCTATATTACCTTTAAATCGGTACAAATGATTTTAGAAACTCGTGATGGCTTAATTAAGGATAAAATTTCAGTAGTTGAGCTTGCTTATTTCTTACTGTTCTTCCCTACAATCACTTCGGGACCTATTGATCGTTGGCGACGCTTTCATAAAGATTTGCATACAGTGCCATCTAGTCAAGATTATCAAAAGCTGCTGTTAAGTGGGATTAATTGTATATTTTTAGGCTTTTTATATAAATTTATTTTGGCTTATTTAATATACAATTACACACTTATTTATTTACCAAATCAAACGTATAACTATTTGACACCTTTTCAAGGGCAAATAGCGTATATGTATATGTATAGTTTTTATCTATTTTTCGATTTTGCAGGTTATAGTGCTTTTGCAGTTGGTGTCAGTCGCATTATGGGTGTTCAAACACCAATTAACTTTAACCGTCCATTCTCGAGTCGTAATATTAAAGACTTCTGGAACCGCTGGCATATGAGTCTTTCATTCTGGTTCAGGGATTATGTTTATATGCGCTTCGTACTTTGGATGACGAAGAAAAAATGGATTAAAAATAAATATACAGTTTCTTATCTTGGCTTCTTTTTACTGTTCTTTTTAATGGGTATTTGGCACGGATTAGAATTGCACTTTGTTGTCTACGGTCTCTACCATGCCTTGTTAATTATCTGCTTCGATAAATTTGAACGCTGGAATAAAAAGCGCAAGATTTGGCCAAAAAATAAATGGACGCATGCAATCGGCGTATTTATTACGTTTAATGCCATTTGCTTTGGTTTCTATATTTTTTCAGGAACATTATTTTAATTAACGGCTCTGTTCATACTTTTATGAATAACGCAGCCTAAACTAAAGGAGATTTATAATATGGATAAACAACAAGTTTTAGAAATGCTAGTAGAATTATGCGAGGACGATATCATTTTAGAAAATCCGGATATCGATTTATTTGAAGAAGGACTTCTTGATTCATTCGGTACAATTAATTTATTAGTGGAAATTGAAAGTCGCTTTAATATCTCAGTGCCAATTACTGATTTCAACCGTGAGGAATGGAACACGCCAAATCGTATTGCTGCGGAATTAGCTGAAAGACAATGATTAAGAAAGGCTTTTTATCATTATTAATTGCTTTTGCTCTTTTTGCTGCCTTACTATTCTTCCCTAATTCCTGGATAAAAGCTTGGATTTCAGATGAAGATGTAGAGCAAGCAAAGACTAGTATGTCTCCGTTAGTGTTCCAAGGGATGTATTTCCAAGAGCGAATGTTGCAGGAGCCTAATACTATGCCTTTATATGGCTCCTCAGAATTAAATCGTTTTGATCCGTTCCACCCTTATAACTATACGCGTGCTACAAATGCTCCGTATACGACATTTATGGTCGGGCGTGGTGGAATGCAGTCAATTACACACTTTTTAAATTTTGCTGCACAGGAAAAGAATTTAAAGGATAAGAAAATTGTTTTCATCATTTCCCCTCAATGGTTTACGAAAAAGGGCATGAATGAATTACATTTCTCTCCTAACTATTCGATGTTGCATGCTTATGATTTAGCCTACAATAAGGACATTGACGAAGATCTTCGAAATCGAGGAATGAAACGCCTGCTTGAATTTGATACTGTCAACCGCGATGACCTGCTAAGAACAATTTATGAATATAAATTATCTGATGGTAAGAAAAAACCAATCATCGGGCGACTTGCTATATTAGCTGGCCATTTCCAAAAGGCACTTTTAGAGAAAAAAGATTTGTATTACTCGCTCTTCCCTCGAGAGGGGAGTAAGTTAAAGAACAATGATAAACTAGTTGTGAACCAAACTTTTGAGCAACAACTACAAAATGCCGAAAAATATGGCGAAAAACGTGTTTCCAATGATTTAATGATTGAAAACAAGTTTTATAAGCGACTTAAAAATTCTAATCTTGATAGGTTTAAAGGATTCCGAAAAAACGAAGATTATACGTCTTCACCTGAATATGAGGATTTACAGCTTGTCATTGATATTTTAAAAGATGCTGGTGCAAAGCCTCTATTCGTTTCTATTCCAGTAAATGGTCATTGGTATGACTACACTGAATATCCTGCGGATCGCCGTGAAAAATATTACGCAAAAATGAACCAAATATTGACTGATAATGATGTTCCATTTGTTGATTTCTCTAGCCATGACTATGATCCTTATTTCATTATGGATACGATTCATATTGCATGGAAGGGCTGGGTCTATTTAGATCAAGAGCTAGACAAATATTGGGCACAGAAATAAATCATTTAACGAAAGAAGAGACAGTCTAAAGTGTTACGCACTAAAGATTGTCTCTTTTTTATGTAGATTATCTTTGAGGGCATTAGCGTCACAGATGAGACCCTGGAACAACTAGAGGAACGAAGGCTAAAACTATCACGTTCTGTGATAACGCCTTCGTAACCCCAGGAAGTAGCGTTTTTAGACTGAGTTTCTAGATTTCAGCAGATGTTTGATGCCAACTGGAATATCGTCTTAAACGCCCATTCATTTAATCACCTCTAAAGGCAGAGAATTCTCACCTGTACATTTGCTAAAAGGAATTAAATGAAAAAAGTCTAAGTTCTTCAGCATCATTGGAAAGTTGGACTAATCTTTCAAACTTCAAGCCTATTTTTTCTAGTAACTTAGCTGAAGCCTCATTATCTTGGGTTGTAATAGCTACAATACGATTTAACCCTAATATATCTATACCATATGCCAACGTTGCTGAGGCCGCTTCATAGGCGTATCCTTTTCCCCAATACTTAGGCAGAAAAGCGAACCCAATATCCACATCTTCTAGCGACTCCCTTTTAGCAAAACCACAAAGTCCAAGGGGGATTTGATCGTCCTTTCTTTCAACTAAATAAAAACAAAAGCCAAATTGCTCATACATGCGAAGTGGTCCATTTACTATATATTCACATGCCTCCTCCACCGTTTTCACACCGCGATCACCAATGAACTGCAACCATGAAGGATCATTCATTAACGCTAGGATAAAATCGGCATCATCTGTTGTTTGTAGGCGAAGGGTAAGTCGTTCTGTTTCAAAAATTTTCATCGTAATTCTCCTTTCAGTATTGTTTTCCCTATATGTAATTTATGTTTTACTAATTAAACATATAATAATGGCATAAATGCACCTGCATAGCTTTCAATAAGTGTATTTATGCCATTAAAGCAATACAGAGCACTTTTTCATCCTACCTAAGCAGTTTTCCAGGTTACCCCAGACCCTTCAGTTCTTAAGGGTACTAGCGCCCCTCAATTACCTAAAAAATCGCCTCAAAAGTATGTAAATACCTTTGAGGCGATACGAGTAAAGCTACTTTAGTAATAGCTTATTTTAAATTATAGAATGATTTTAAACCAAGGTACTCAGCTGTTGCACCAAGTTGATCTTCAATGCGAAGAAGTTGGTTGTATTTAGCTACGCGGTCTGTACGCGATGGAGCACCTGTTTTAATTTGACCAGCGTTTGTAGCAACTGCGATATCAGCAATTGTTGCATCTTCTGATTCACCAGAACGGTGAGAGATAACTGCTGTGTAACCAGCGCGTTTTGCCATTTCGATCGCTTCGAATGTTTCTGTTAACGTACCGATTTGGTTGACTTTAATAAGGATTGCATTACCAACACCTTGCTCAATACCAGCAGCTAGTTTTTGCGTATTTGTTACGAATAAATCGTCACCTACTAATTGTACGCGAGCACCGATACGATCTGTTAATAATTTGTGACCAGCCCAGTCATTTTCGTCTAAGCCATCTTCAATTGAGATGATTGGGTATTTGTTTGTTAGCTCTTCATACCAGTCAACCATTTCTTCAGAAGTTTTAACAACACCTTCACCGTCTAAGTGATATTTGCCATCTTCTTTATTGAATAATTCAGATGAAGCAACGTCCATTGCAAGTTTTACTTCTTCACCTGGTTTATAGCCAGCTTTTTCGATTGCTTCTAAAATTACAGTAATGGCTTCTTCGTTCGAACCAAGGTTTGGTGCGAAACCACCTTCGTCACCTACAGCTGTATTATAGCCTTTAGCTTTAAGTACTGCTTTTAAGCTGTGGAAGATTTCAGCACCCATACGTAATGCATGACGGAATGATTCTGCTCCTACAGGCATTACCATGAATTCTTGAATGTCTACGTTGTTGTCAGCGTGAGCGCCACCATTTATGATGTTCATCATTGGTACTGGTAGTTGTTTTGAGTTAAACCCACCAAGATATTGATAAAGAGGTACATCTAAGTAATCTGCCGCAGCATGTGCAACTGCCATTGATACACCTAGAATGGCATTGGCACCTAGTTTACCTTTATTTTCTGTGCCATCTAATTCGATTAAAGCTTTGTCGATGACTACTTGATCAAGAACTGAGTAATTACCTTCTAGCTCTTGAGCAATAATTGTGTTTACATTTTCAACTGCTTTTAATACACCTTTGCCTAGGTAACGAGATTTGTCACCGTCGCGTAATTCTACTGCCTCATATTCACCTGTAGATGCACCTGATGGTACGATTGAGCGTCCAAAAGCACCTGATTCTGTAAATACTTCAACTTCTACCGTTGGATTCCCACGTGAGTCTAAAACTTCGCGCGCATAAATTTGTGTAATAAATGGCATAATTAATTCTCCTCTTTTTCAATTAATGATTGACCTGTCATTTCAGAAGGTTGTGACACCTCTAATAATTCTAACATGGTTGGTGCCAAATCGGCTAAAATACCATCATTTCTTAACATTAAATTTGCTTTTGTCACAATTACTGGAACAGGGTTTGTTGTATGAGCTGTCATTGGAGCCCCTTCTAAAGTAAGAACTTCATCAGAGTTACCATGGTCAGCTGTAATAATAGCTGCGCCACCTTTTGCAAGGAGTGCATCTACTACTTTACCAAGACATTCATCGACTGCTTCAATGGCCTTGATGGTTGGCTCTAACATTCCGCTATGCCCAACCATATCAGGGTTAGCAAAATTAAGAATAATGCCATCAAATTTATCGGCCGCAATCTCTGCAAGTAATGCTTCTGTTACTTCATAAGCACTCATTTCCGGTTTTAAATCGTATGTTGCAACTTTTGGAGATGCGATTAAAATACGCTCTTCCCCTTCAAATTTCTCCTCACGACCACCACTCATAAAGAATGTAACATGCGGATACTTTTCTGTTTCTGCAATACGAAGCTGTGTTTTGCCATTAGAGGCTAACACTTCACCAATCGTATTTTTCAAGTTATCGTTTTCATACGCAACTTGGGCGTGTACTTCATCACTGTAGTGTGTGAATGATACAAATTTTAAATTCTTTGGATGCTTATTTGATAAAGCAAAGCCATCAAATTCACTATTTGTAAACACTTTAGACAGTTGAATAGCACGGTCAGGGCGGAAGTTGAAGAAAATAACAGCGTCATTATCGTCAATTGTTGCCACGGCTTCCCCATGCTCTTGAACGCTAAATGGAATAACAAACTCATCTGTTACATCGCGCTCATACGATGCAGCTACGCCACTTGCTGCGCTGTCAGCTGTTTGACCAACACCATCTACTAACACATTATACGTTAGGGCTACACGATCCCAGCGTTTATCACGATCCATTGCATAATAACGACCATGAATAGAAGCGAATTGACCTACGCCAATGTCCTTCATTTGTTGTTCAGTTTCTTCAATATAGCCTAAAGCTGTTGATGGTCCAACATCACGACCGTCTAAGAAACCATGTACAAAGACTTTGTCTAAGCCTTGTTGTTTTGCGAGCTTTAATAGTGCAAACATATGCTCATAATGGCTATGTACGCCACCATCTGACAGTAAGCCCATAATATGAAGCTTAGATTGATGAGCTTTAGCATGTGCTATGGCGTCCAAAAATGCTTGATTCGTAAAGAAATCTCCCTCACGAATTGATTTGTTTAAGCGCGTTAAGCTTTGGTAGACAATACGTCCAGCACCTATATTTAGGTGTCCAACTTCAGAGTTCCCCATTTGACCTTCAGGTAACCCCACCGCTTCACCAGCTGCAGTTAATGTTGAATGCGGGAACTCATTCCAAAAACGATCGAAGTTAGGTTTGTTTGCTTGAGCTACTGCATTTCCGAAAGTTTCGTCGCGAAATGCAAAGCCATCTAGAATAATTAATGCTACTGGCTTTTTAGGCATTTGCTGCCGCCTCCAATAATTTCAAATATGATTCTGGTTGTAAACTTGCTCCACCAACTAAAGCGCCATCGATATGCTCTTTCGATAATAATTCCTGAATGTTCTCAGGCTTTACGCTACCACCGTATTGAATTCGAATTGCATTGGCCGTTTCAGCATTATATAATTCCTTCACTACTGCACGAATTGCTCCGCATACTTGGTTAGCATCTTCTGCTGTAGCTGTTTTACCTGTACCGATTGCCCAAATAGGTTCATAGGCGATTACCATATGCTCCACTTCTTGTGCGCCAAATCCAGCAAGTGCTGCTGTAATTTGATGAGCAACCTTTTGCTCAGTAGTCCCCGCTTCACGTTCTTCAAGCGTTTCCCCACAGCAAATAATTGGTACGATATTATGCGCTAGTGCTGCAGCAACCTTTTTATTGATGGCTTCATCTGTTTCGTTATAATATTCACGTCGTTCAGAGTGTCCTAAAATAACATAGTCTACTTCCACACTTGCTAGCTGAGCTGGACTAATTTCTCCAGTAAATGCACCTTCGTTTTCAAAATGCATCGTTTGTGCACCAATTGCTAGCTCAGATTCACTAGCAACTTGCACAAGCGTAGGTAGGTAAAGTGCTGGTGCACAAACAACAGCGTCTACTTTATCATTTGAAGGGAGTTTGTCCTGTACCGCATCAACAAACTGAATTGCCTCTTCAAATGTTTTATACATTTTCCAGTTACCTGCAATAATTGGTTTACGCATCATTCTTGCCTCCTATGTTTTTATTCCGTTTTATTTATCGTTTAGTGCCACAATTCCAGGAAGCTCTTTCCCTTCCATTAATTCAAGTGATGCACCACCACCTGTAGAAATATGGTCCATTTTATCGGCAACTTCAAACTTTTCTACTGCCGCTGCAGAATCCCCGCCACCGATGACAGTATAACCAGTTGTTGTCGCCATAGCGTTAGCTACAGTTTTTGTACCATTCGCGAATTTATCCATTTCAAAAACACCCATTGGTCCATTCCAAATGATTAATTTAGAATCTTTAATAACTTCTGCATATTTAGCAGCTGTTTTCGGACCAATATCTAAGCCCATCCAGTCTGCTGGAATAGCGTCTACATCTACAATTTGTGTTTCAGCATCTTTTGAAAATTCGTTTGCGACTACGGCATCGATTGGCATATGTAATTGCACGCCTTTTGCCTTTGCTTTTTCAATAAAGGATTTTGCTAAATCGATTTTATCTTCTTCTAATAAAGATTTACCGATATCATAGCCTTGCGCTTTAATAAATGTGAATGATAAGCCACCACCAATAATGAGATGGTCTACTTTTTCTAATAAGCTTTCAATCACACCAATTTTGTCTTTAACTTTGGCACCACCGATAATGGCTGTAAATGGACGCTCCGGGTTAGATAATGCTTTTCCTAACACATCTAATTCCTTTTGCATAAGGTAACCAGATACTGCTGGTACATACTTAGCAATTCCTTCAGTTGACGCGTGTGCACGGTGAGCTGCACCGAACGCATCATTGACATAAACATCTGCTAATTTTGCAAATTGCTCTGCTAATGCTGGATCATTTTTTTCTTCGCCAGCGTGGAAGCGAACATTTTCAAGAAGAATAATGTCACCATTTTGCATATTTGCAACAGCTTCTTCTACCTCTTGACCAATTGACTCATCTAATTTAGTAACAGGTTGACCCATTAATTCAGCTAAACGGACACCTACTGCAGTTAGGCGCATATCCTCTTTCACTTCACCCTTTGGACGTCCTAAGTGAGAAGCTAAAATTACTTTGGCACCTTGTTCCACTAAATATTCAATTGTAGGAATTGCTGCTCGAATACGTGTTTCGTCAGTAATTGCACCCTCTGCCATCGGTACATTAAAATCAACACGTACAAATACGCGCTTACCTTTTACATCAATATCTTTCATCGTCTTCTTATTTAACATGAAGAAACCCCCTTCAAAGTTTTTAGTCATGAATTACCTGGATTCACCCATCTTGGCTCCTCACATCATTCACTTAACAGTATTAGATAAAAATAGTTGATTTCATCATCACAGAGGATTAATTTTGTTAAATAAGCCTTTTTAAAAAAGCGCCTTGGAACGGAAATCAACCCACGTTATGGTGAAGTACCCTTTTACTTGCTTTTATAGTAGCAAAAGTCACGTTCTATGTCTTGCAATTACATAACTAGTCACGTGTCTGCCTTATATTTCGTATAAAAAAGGAGTAAGGGTAAATTCCCTTACTCCCATTACCCTTGTATATTATATCTTTAAGATATTATAAAGGCTATACTTTTTGTGCGCAAAAAGCGGTATTATGTCACACTTTTTACTTTAGTTATCGAATTATGTCACTTATTTAGTGTTTAATCCTTTTTCTGCGATATATAAAGCTAAGTCCATTAAACGAGTAGAGTAACCAATTTCGTTATCATACCATGCTAGAACTTTTACCATACTATTTTCTAATACCATTGTAGAAAGACCATCTACAGTTGAAGAGTTATGGTTACCATTGTAGTCAATTGAAACTAATGGTAGTTCGTTGTAGCCTAAAATACCTTTAAGCTCATTTTCTGAAGCTTCTTTTAATGCAGCATTAATAGTTTCTTTCGTTACTTCTGCTTTTAGCTCCACTACTAAGTCAACACATGAAACGTTCGGTGTTGGTACACGCATAGAGAAGCCATCTAATTTACCTTTTAATTGAGGTAATACTTTAGAAACCGCTACTGCTGCACCTGTTGTTGTTGGAATCATTGACACTGCACCTGCACGTGCGCGACGTGGGTCAGAGTGCGGGAAGTCAAGGATACGTTGATCGTTTGTATAGGAGTGAATTGTCGTCATCATACCGCGCTCAATACCAAATTTTTCATCAAGTATTTTTGCAACTGGCGCTAGACAGTTCGTTGTACATGAAGCGTTTGAAATAACATCATCTGTTTCAGGGTTATAGTCCTCATGGTTAACACCCATTACAAACGTTGGCATTTCGCCCTTCGCTGGAGCTGAAAGAATAGCTTTTTTAGCACCTGCTTGAATATGCTTACCTACTTCTTCCATTGAGCGGAATCTACCTGTACATTCAAGTACTACATCAACACCTAGTTCACCCCAAGGTAAATTTGCAGGATCTTTTTCAGCATAAACTTTAATGTTTTTTCCATTTACTACGAAAGAATCACCGTCTGCATAAACATCAGCGTCGTAGATACCGTGTACTGAATCATAAGTTAATAAGTGTGCAAGCTGACCTGCATCTGTTAGGTCATTTACAGCAACTACTTCAAATTCATCGTGCTTCATTGCTTCACGAAATACTAATCGTCCAATACGTCCAAATCCATTAATAGCTAATTTTAATGCCATTGTTAATTCCTCCAATATTGTTTAAATAATTTATTTTGCCTCGGACATTTATAATATCCACAATTGGCTCTATTCTCATTCAGAGAGTGTTGAGCACTCGCTGAAATTTGAGTAATTTATAAAGAAGGTAAACCTTCTGCGATAGCTTTTGCGGCTACTTCATCTGTTATAAAAATGGTTTGCTTTGGTGCTACCTTAAAGTACGATAGCATTGCCTTCACTTTTTGTTTACCAGCAGCAACTGCAATGACTTGCTTACTTCTTTGTACTTGCTCAAACTGTATACCGATTGTTCGAATTCGATGTACAATTTCGCCTTCTGCATTGAAATAATATCCAAATGCTTCACTTACTGCACCCTTTTCTTCGAGTATCTGTAAATCTTCAGGCGATGAGTTACGGCGAACAGCCATTTCTTCTGCCGAGCCAATACCATGAATAACACAATCTGCACGATCATAATAATTCATCATTTCCGTTACCATTGGCTCTGTTAACATTGCTTGATAGGCCTGCTCACTTAAATGCTCCGGTAAAAATAATGTGCGATACTGAGCATCCATCTGCATGGCAAATGTTGAGACAAGTGTATTGGCTTGCATTTGCATTTCATGCCCAATACCTCCACGAGCAGCAACAAATGTAATGTTGTTTGTATCAGCTGGATGTAAAAATTGCGCAAGTGATGCAACCGACTTACCACCAGTAACAGCTACTATTTGACCATCAAAGGTAGTTGATATAAATTGTTGTGCTGCCTCTTTTCCAAGCAATGTTAATATCGTATCGTCCTCATTGTAATCACCTGGAACAACTATTACATGCTGTAAGCCAAAATGGTTTTTCAGTAATTTAGCTAGCTGTGTAATGCCAGACCATTCATAGACGAGTGCTCGAAGCTTATCAATCACTACTTCACCTTCGTCTGTACATACCATACCCGACTTTTGAGAATCTAATAACCCTTGCTCACGTAAAATATCCGTTTCTTTACGAATTTCTCGTTCAGTCATTTTAAGTGAATCAGCAAGTGTACGACGCCCAATTGGCTGCATAAGCTGAACTGTTTGCAAAATACGATATCTCGATTGCAGAAGCGGATACATTTCTGGAAGTAGCCTTTGCTGCGCCTCAGGTACAGATAACATATTAATCTACTCCCTTTATAATAGTCGTGGGTTAATTTTCGTCCCACCACTTAAAATTATGTCCCACTTACAATTTCATTATAATACGCTTTAAAATAAAGAGCAAGTAAATGTTATGTTTTGGTATTGAAAAATAATTTAAGTATAGTGACCTAAATGTGGATGCACTAGGGATTATGAAAGTTATTTTACAGCAAGACAATGCAAAAAAAATTGATTGGGTGATGATTGGAGTGGAGGCTGGACGACTCCTTGGATTAGCAATAGAAGAGCGAAGCAACTTATCAGACGCCTCATAGAAGCTTTGCTCTGTGCAAAAACGGAGCGACAGCAACAAATGTTTTCTATGCGAAAGCAAAGCGACAGCAACAAATGTTTTCTATGCGAAAGCAAAGCGACAGCAACAAATGTTTTCTGTGCGAAAGCAAAGCGACAGCAACAAATGTTTTCTGTGCGAAAGCAAAGCGACAGCAACAAATGTTTTCTGTGCGAAAGCAAAGCGACAGCAACAAATGTTTTCTGTGCGAAAGCAAAGCGACAGCAA
>Ga0209784_100182_pt1 | contig 50922 bp, 47 predicted proteins | sample AraplaCvi_mLB_r2_2_FD_184284 | JGI IMG/M metagenome (GOLD analysis project Ga0209784, IMG submission 184284) | Arabidopsis root microbial communities from North Carolina, USA - plate scrape CL_Cvi_mLB_r2 (SPAdes) (version 2) | ecosystem: Host-associated > Plants > Roots > Endosphere | place: USA...
TGATACATTGCGTTGTTTGGAGAAGCATCGCTCGACTCCTGCGGGAAAGCGAGACAGACGAGACCCCGCACGAAGCGAAGCGTAGGAGGAGGCTCGGCGCTCGCCCGCGGAAAGCGAGCGGAATGCTTCGGAAAACAACAGTAGAGTCACAGTGCCAAATGAAAAAAGCGAGGTATTCAACAATTTACTCGTTAAATACCTCGCGATGTGAGAAGGTATAGACTTTTTCAGTGCCCTCGATTTTAGGGGGATGCTTTTTTGTGTGATTACAGTAAAAAGGATTGCTGATTAGCATCTTATATGTTATTATTATCTCGAATTAAAGATAATTGAATTCGAAGTAAATAGAAAGAGGGAGTCGTATGAAGGAAGACAATCGTAATTTAAAAGCTTTTACGGTCTTGTTCCGAGCATATCAAACGATTCAAGATGCAACTAAGAGAGATTTACTTCAATACGATTTAAATCAAACTGAATTTTCGGTACTTGAGTTTTTATACCATCATGGTGAGCAACCAATCCAAGTAATTGGCAAGAAAATTTTAATCGCAAGTAGTAGTATTACGTATGTTATCGATAAGCTCGAACAAAAAGGTTTTGTGTATCGACGTGCTTGTCCAAGGGATCGTCGTGTCACATATGTTTTATTAACATGCGAAGGACAAGCGTTGATGGAAGAAATATTTCCGAAGCATGAACAAAAAATTAACGAGATTTTTGATGTATTAGATCAACAGGAGATGGACACAATGACCCTGTCTTTGAAAAAGGTTGGTTTGAACGCAGTTAATAAATAAAAAACTTTATGTAATATCTCGAAATCGAGATAAACAGGAGGGACATAAAATGAATCATTTAAAAGGAATTCACCACGTTACCGCAATTACAAGTAGTGCGGAAGAGAATTATAAATTTTTTACTTATGTATTAGGGATGCGATTAGTGAAAAAAACGGTTAATCAGGATGATATCCAAACATATCATTTATTTTTTGCAGATGATAAAGGTAGCGCAGGCACGGATATGACATTTTTTGATTTTCCAAACATTCCAAAAGGTGTGCATGGAACAAATGAAATTTCTAAAACTTCATTCCGCGTGCCAACAGATGCGGCATTGGACTATTGGGTAAAACGTTTCGATCGATTAAATGTTAAACATGCAGGTATTAAAGAGCAATTTGGCAAGAAAACTTTATCATTCGTCGATTTTGACGATCAGCAATATCAACTTATTTCTGATGAAAACAATACAGGTATTTCATCAGGCACTCCATGGCAAGATGGACCGATTCCTCTTGAATATGCAATTACAGGCTTAGGTCCGGTTTTTGTAAGAGTTGCTAATTTTAAATATTTTAAAGAGATGCTAGAAAAAGTGATGCTCTTTACAGAAATCGATGAGGAAGGGGATTTCCATCTATTTGAGGTTGGTGAAGGTGGAAACGGTGCACAAATTGTTGTAGAGCTTAACACAGTTCTACCAGTAGCTCGTCAAGGCTTTGGTACAGTACATCATGCTGCATTCCGCGTAGAGGATCGAACTGTACTAAATGAATGGACTGAACGATTTGAAAGCTTTGGCTTCCATACTTCAGGTTACGTAAATCGTCACTTCTTTGAATCACTTTATGCACGGGTAGCACCCCAAATTTTATTTGAGCTAGCTACTGATGGCCCGGGGTTTATGAGTGATGAGCCTTATGAAACTTTAGGTGAAAAATTGTCGTTGCCACCATTTTTAGAGCCAAAGCGTGCACAAATTGAAGAACTTGTCCGTCCAATTGATACTGTAAGAAGTACGATTACGTTCGATAAAGAATATGAGTAAAACTTTTTATCCCATTCAGCAGAGTAACTCAAGCCTCTGCTGAATGAAAATTACAGATGAGTGGAGGTCAGTTAGATGGAATTTTCAAAGCTAATAGATAAGCGTCGCTCTGCGAATAACTTTATAGAGGATATCAAGATGAGCGAAGAAGATATACGTCCCATTTTGGAAGATGTTAAGCTTGCTCCTTCCGCCTTTAATTTACAACATACTAATTATATCGTTGTATTAGATGAAGAAAAAAAAGAAAAAGTACGAGAAGTTGCATACGGGCAATATAAAGTACATTCAGCCTCAGCGGTTGTCCTTGTATTAGGAGATAAAGAAGCCTATAAAAATACGGCTAACCTTAATCAAGGGATGGTAGACTTAGGCATTATTAATGCTTGTGAATTAGAAAATATCGTCAATGAAAACGCTAAATTTTATGAAGAACGTGGCCAGGAATTTATGAAGGAGGAAGCAATTCGTAACGCTTCACTTTCAGCTATGTTATTTATGCTGGCGGCCAAAAATCGTGGATGGGATACATGTCCAATGATCGGCTTTGATCAGCAACAAATGAGAGCTCTTTTTAATATTCCAGAGACACATGAGATTGCACTAATGATTACTATAGGTAAAGAAAAAGAAAGTAGTCGCCGTTTGCGTGGTTATCGTAAACCGGTTGAGGAATTTGCAACCTATTATTAGGACGGTATAAAATAAAACTGTCTACAAATAATAAAATTAATGCACATTTAGGAGGAATATTGTGAAAGTAGTAGCAATCGTAGGTAGTATCCGTAAAGAATCTTATAATATGCAATTAGCAAAATTTATCCAAAAGCGTTATACAGAGAAATTTGATCTTGAAATATTAAGTTTGAACGATTTACCAATGTATAATCAAGATATCGAAAATGAAGCACCACAGCCTGTACTTGAATTTAAAGCACAAGTAAAAGCGGCGGATGCAGTTCTTTGGTTGACACCAGAATATAATGGTACAGTGCCAGGTGTTATGGTTAACGCCATCGATTGGTTATCTCGTGTTGATAAAGTAATGATTGGCAAGCCATCATTCATGATGGGGGCATCAATGGGTAACTTAGGTACTGTTAAAGCACAATTACATTTACGAGATATTTTATTCTCACCTGGAGTAAATTCACCATTACTTAGTGGTAATGACGTTTATATTGGAGCAGTACACACTAAATTTGATACAGAAGGCAATTTAACAGATGCAGGTACTATCAAATTCCTAGATGTAGTTATGGATAACTTCTTAAACTGGATGAAAAAATACGTTTAAAAATAAAAAAATGTCCCATAAGTATGCGATAAACTTATGGGACATTTTTTTGTTTGTTGGATTTAAAATAGAGCGGCGGATAGAAGAGCCAAGCGACTCATCGGACGCCCCGAGGAAGCTTTGCTCTGTGCGAAAGCGAAGCGGCAGCAACAAATGTTTTTTCTGTGCGAAAGCGAAGCGACAGCAACAAATGTTTTTTCTGTGCGAAAGCGAAGCGGCAGCAACAAATGTTTTCTGTAGCGACAGCTACAAAGCGCCCAGCCGGAACGGAATTCAACCCCTCATTATGGTGATAAGCCTTTATCTAATCGGAATTATTTTTAATACTTTTTGAAGGCGGTATGCAAAAAAGCCTGCAAATATAGCTAAAATAATATCCTTTGGCAAAGGAGGCATCATCCAAAGCCATGCCACTTTATAAGTGAAAGCATCAGGAGCACTAGCCCATAGCTTGTAGGCAAAGTACATCCAATTTGTTCCTAGTAAGTAATTAATGGCTGTTGCCACTAATGCAGCAACTACATAGCTTTTTTTCGTTCCACTACGTTCTACAATAAGCCCCGCGACAAATGCAGCCAATATGAAAGAAACAATGAAACCAAAAGTAGGGCTAATAATTTGACCAAACCCTCCGTTGAAACGAGCAAATACAGGTGCACCCGCTAACCCTATGCACATATAAACGGTACAAGCGAGTGCCCCTTTTCTACTACCAAGAATAAGTCCTGCTAAAATAGCAAAAAACGTTTGCATTGTGATAGGTACGCCACCAATTATCATGAAAGGTACAATAGACGTGATATTAGCTCCTATCATCATTAATGTTGAAAATAGTCCAATGTATGCAAGATCGACAGTTCTTAATTTGTGATGTGTATGTTCCGCAACTGTTGTCATTATTTCACCCCTAAAAGTAATGCTAATAATAGTAGTGTAAAAAAATAAACACTTTGTGTCAACTCGGTAAAATTAAATAGTTAACACAAAATGTTTATTTTGCTTAATTGTTAGACTAACGTTTAAAGTTTATGATGGAAACATTAAAAAACAAACTGCTGTCTAGTCGGAACGGGGATCAACCTTTCACTTTGCCAAAAAGCCATACTAGTCTTTAGCATTCACTCACAATATTTTGAATTAAAATAGCATAAATTAAGATACTGCTTTTAATCCTGCCACACCAATGATGATGGCGATGATACTAATAATTCGAGTCAGGTTTTTAGATTCTCCGAAGAATATAATATTCACGAGAACAGCACCAACTGTACCAATGCCAACCCAAACTACATAGGCAATGCTTAACTGTAAATAGTTAAAGGATGCATATAATAGCATGAAGGACATCCCAAAGCCGCCTAGATAGATTAATAAATTTCGTATATTTTTTTCCTGACTATAAAAACGTAAACCTACGACACCAATAATTTCCGAAATTGCCGCTAATAAAACAAGTATCCAACCCATTATGCGTTAGCTCCTTTCTCTTTAACAGAAGGGTTATCAGCTAAATTAAGACCAATAACACCCAGTACTAAAATAAACATGAAAATTCCTTTAATGGCATTAAACTCACCTTCGAAAATAAAAATGTCCATTAATGTAGTACCAATTGTACCGACCCCAGCAAAAGTCGCGTAAACCGTTCCTGTAGGTAGGTTTTCACAAGCCTTCGATAAGAAGTGAAAATCCAATGCAATTAGGGCCACAATAATAGCCCAATGCCACCAAGAATCGGCAACATTAAAACCAAATATCCAAAACAATTCAAATAAACTAGTTAATCCAACATAAATCCAATCTTTTTTCATAGTTAAATTCCTTCCTATTATTATGACTGACATTCAGTCATTTTTAACATAAAAGAGAACGTCACTTATGCGTGACGTAAATCGAGTGCATGATGTAAAAAGTCGAGGAGCTCAAGCTTTTGAAGTCTAATTGTTTCTTCTTCACTATCATCATACAAATAAATTTGTTCAGCGGCAGACTCTATTAGACCGATTATAAGTTTAGAAGAACGAGTAGTGTTTAGAGAAGCGCGTATCGTTCCTTGTTGTTGAGCTTCAGTCAAGAAATGATTCATCCATTCGTAATAGGGGGCATATATATTTTCCCATTCTTTCATATGCTCAGTTTGTGTAATACCGGCATAGATAAGTGCAAATACATCTCGATATTCCTCTGTTAGAGAAAAAACAATATCTACTACTTTTTCTAGCTGCTTTGCGAACGGCTCTTGTTTTGAAATCCCATCGTTAATAGCAGCAATAATTTTCTCCACCATAGCATTTGCAATGGCTGGCATAACTGAAAGACGTGATGGGAAATAAAGATAAAATGTCCCTTGCGCGATACCTGCAGCTTTTACGATATCTGAAACCTTTGTTTTTTCAATTCCTTTTTCACGGAAAACTTCAATTGCGGCTTGAATAATTTTCTCTTCTTTTGACATGAAATCCCTCGCTTTTGTCCTGCTTATTTACTATGTTACAAAATAGCTGAAATAAAGTCAAAGAATAATGACTGACAATCAGTCATTATTTTTTTGTATATATGTTTTTTATTTGGGGAACTTTAATCATGAAAGGATTTGATGAAAATGGAAGAGATTAAGATTGCGCAATTAGATCAACAACAGCTTGAAAAAATTAATGAGCTAGAAAAGAACATTGGAGTGACATTGGTGGCCTATGATTCTTCGTCAATACCATCACAGGGCTCGGGTGCTTTTGAGTCAAACAATAGTACTAACAGCAATCATCCATCATAATTAAGATTAACATGCCTTGCAGCAATGTGAGGCTTTTTTATGTCATCTAAAAGTAGAAGGAGGGAGACAATGATGCAAGATTTTTATGCAGATTTACATATTCATATTGGGCGTACTTCAAGTGGTCGTGCAGTTAAAATTACTGGCAGTAAAACGTTAACGTTAGCAAAAATTTTAGAGTCTTCAAGTGCAAGAAAGGGACTGGATATTATTGGGATTATTGATTGCCATTCACCAGAAGTAATGGATGAAATGTCAGCGATGATCGAACAAGGAGAACTGAAGGAGCTAGAACAAGGAGGGCTTCGTTTTCAAGAAACAACTCTTATTCCAGGTACTGAAATAGAGATTTATGATCATCATTGCCTTGGACCAATCCATGTACTTGCCTATTTTCCTACACTTCTGCATATGAGGGAATTTTCAAAATGGATGTCTAATCATATGAAAAATATTCATTTAAGCTCTCAGCGCATTTATTGTGACGGTCGAACATTACAACAAAAGGTTCATGAATTAAGCGGGCTTTTTATTCCTGCTCATGTTTTTACACCATTTAAAAGTTTGTTCGGTAAAGGCATACATCGTAGTTTAACAGAAGTATTCGACCCTCAACTTATAGATGCGATAGAGCTTGGTTTGAGCTCCGATACCGAAATGGTGAGTAACATTAAAGAACTGCAAGCATATACATTTGTCAGCAACTCTGATGCTCATTCACTTGGAAAAATTGCACGTGAGTATCAAAAATTAAGACTATCTAATGCAAATTTTACAGAATTAAAGATGGCGCTTCATGAACAGCAAGGTCGGGCAGTAACAGCCAATTATGGCTTAAATCCTTTGCTTGGTAAATACCATGAGACTGTCTGCGCGAAATGTGGTGAGCAGCTTAGCAATTGTGCAACAATCTGTACAAATTGTGAAAGCACGCACATTATAAAAGGTGTTGCAACACGGATTAAGGAGCTTTCAGAGCAAGTTACACATAAACGTGCACGACCGCCATATATTCACCAAGTACCACTAGACTTTATTCCAGGATTGGGGCCAAAAATGATGGAACGATTAGTACAAGCATTTGGTACAGAGATGAACATCTTGCATCGGGTTACGCTAGAACAACTCGAACAAATCGTGCCGTACAAAATTGCCAAGATGATTGATTTAGCAAGAACAGGGCAATTAGCAATTGAGGTTGGTGGTGGCGGTATTTATGGAAAGGTTCAACTGGAGTAAAAAATGATTTTTAGCTCATGGATGACATTTGTTACAACGTATGTAGTTTATATATATTAAAGACTGGACGCTACGAGGAAAGCGATCAGTCTGAACGGAAATCAACCACACATTATCGTGAAATATCCCCTCTTGTTTAACCCATTTTTACCCTATTTATATTAAAATAGTAATTAGTAAAAATTGGAGGAGTGGGTGTATGCAATTATCAAAGAAATTTCGTTTTTTAGCCGCCGGCGTTTTGGCATGTCAATTAGTAGTACTACCAATAGGTGTGAATGCGAAGGAACAAAGAGACAACATAGCGCCAAGTTGGGTAGTTCAAGCTGATTATGTAGCACTGGGCGATTCCTTAGCACACGGTATGAATGACGGTGGTATTATTGGGTTAGGTTACACAGATTTTGTTGCACAAGCTTTACAGCAAGATGGTTTCATTTCTTCTTATAATAAAGGATTTGCCTATTCGGGCTACACAACGAAAAATATAGTAGAAGATATACAAAATAATGTGGAAAAGCCAGTAGTAGGATTTGGTTATCAAAGTGAGAAGGTAAAGCTGCGTACATCTATTAAAGAAGCGGAGATTATTACGCTAACCGCTGGCGCCAATGATATAATACCGATTTTAAAAGAGTCCCAGATAACTGGCATTAATGCAGCAATGATGTTAAAAGCTTCCCAAGAGGCCATAAAAAATATTGCTGCTATTTTAGAAGAAGTAAAGAAGCTAAATCCGAATGCTCAAGTTTATGTCATGGGCTATTATAATTCTTTTCCGTACTATAGCGAGGATTTACAGACACAATTTAAAATGCTATTAAAGGTTATGAATGCGACGATAAAAACAACTGCTGAAAAATCAGGTGCCGTTTTTGTACCGACATACGATATTGTAGCAAAAGATATTCCGAGCTATTTACCAAATCCTGAAAATATTCATTTAAGTGAAGCAGGCTATAAAGCAGTAGCGAACGAGGCATTTCTACCAGCGATTAAAGCAAGTTCTTTATGGGATGTATCAAAATTTATTCAAGCAAATATGAAAGATAGTACAACTGTCAAAATAAGCTGGCAGGAAGCGAAAGATAATGTAAGTGTTACTAGTTACAACGTATATGTAAATAGTAAGCTAGCATTTACGCAAAATGCCGAGACAACGACGATAACTTTAGATAATTTAACAGAGAATACAGCATACACAATAGCTGTTAAAGCGGTTGATGCAGCTGGTAATGAAAGTGTTCAAAGTCCATCAGTTACTTTTACTACAGGGAGAACTTTAACCTTTACCGATATAGAAAAACATTGGGCTAAGGAGTATATTCTGAAGGCCGCTAAAGAAGGTATTATGAAAGGTTACGCAGATAGTACGTTTAGACCTGAGCAAAATGTTACTAGAGTACAGGCTGCTACGATGCTTGTTAGAAGCCTAGGTTTAACGACGAAGGAACAAGCACCATTTAAAGACATCGCAAACTATGACATTGGTACTCAGTCAGAAATTGCAGCAGCTTATGCGTATGGGTTAATTAAGGGAACGAATGGGAATTTTAACCCAGGACAGCCGGTTACTCGCGCTCAATTAGCATTAATGATAAATAGAGCCTATGAATCTAAACAAAAGCAACATTATGCTGTAAAAGGAAAAGCACCATTCACTGATATTGCTTCCTATAATGCAGAAACAAAACAAGCGATAACGATGTTGTATGAGCTTGATATGGTTAGAGGGAACGAAGGGGAATTTTTACCTGAAGCTCCTACAAAACGTAGCCATGCTGCGAAAATATTTGTGAATTTTAACAGTCTATTAAAAAGGTAAAATAATTTAAGGTAGAGGTTGTGATCAGAAACCTCTACCCTTTGTTATTTTTATTGCGATGAATAGCTAGCGGGGTGACAATTGTTTGTAGATAAGTGTTGAAGAACAAGCAAAAAACATCTTGAAAAATAACAAAGCAGTTCAACAAATCATTAAGATTTATTGAACTGCTATTTTTTACTTATTTACGATAGTTTAGCAATAATACCTTCTTCATCGTCTAGAACGAGTTCGATGCCTGTTGAAAAAGGGTCCCCATGTAGGACATCTTTAATCCATACACGTAGCGCGCCGATCATTGCGGCTGTATCGAACATTTCGATTTGACCATTAACTTCAATTTCTGCACCAAAGCCTGTGTCATCGTCGTATGTTAGTTCTACAAGTACATCCTCAGGGCGAATGTTTTTATAGTAGGACTGTGATAAACAAATTGCATTTATAATATCTTGCTCATTAATTATTTGTGCCATTGTGCTTCCTCTTTACTTTTTTTCTCTTTAAACATATTAACAATTTTTATAACAAGCGTTACGATAATCATGATGGCTGCAACGTTAATTAATAAGCCTAAAATATTACCAAGCATACCCATACCGCTGAAAAGACTGCCGAATAATAAACCAGCTAAGCCACCAAGCATTAAGCCTTTCATAAGGCCGCCTGAGAAGAATCCACCTTTCTTAGCTGTTGAATCCGTTTTGTTTGTAGAAGTTGTATTATTTTTATTTGTTGTTGCATTATTTTGGTCTTTAGTTTTATCCTGAGATTTTTGGAAATTTGAGTTGTTGTTATTATTGTTGTTTGAGAAACCTTTTTTACCTGACTTATACGATTTAGCTTCTGCAGTTGGTGTATCTGAGATGAATAATGTTGCTCCAACAGACGCAAACATAAGTGTCGCTGCAAAAATAGCAGCAAGGATTTTTTTCATTTCTTGTATTCCTCCAATATAATTTTTAGTTTTGTCTAAACTAGTTCTTAATAGTAATTTTACATGAATCTTCTCGGAAAATAAAATAAACGCTTCGATCAATTTAGAGATAGCATCAAATTTGACCAAGAAGTGTCTATGTTATCACCAATTTTAGGCATGTACTACCTATAATGTATGCTGTATATTGTTGAGTACACTAGAAGTTGGCCGCCGCGCTCAGTCACGAACGGAATACAATCCAGCGTTATAAGGACAACCTTAAAAATTGTAGATAAAAAGAAAGGAGTGAGACGATGATTTCAACATTATTACTATTAATTTCATTTTTTTTACTGTTATATATAACGGAAAAAAGACGTCTTCTCAATGCAGTAGTTCTTGGCCTTTTAGGGTTGTTTATTTTAAGCACGATAATAATTAGTCATCCTGTAATTCTGCCAAATGAGCAGGGGATTGTGTCGAAGATGGGTATAGTCATTATACTAGGAAGTTTCCCCAGCATGATGTTTATTTTATCGATAGCTACGTTTTTTAATAGTAAAGTTTTACTTGAAAAAGAAGGCCGGAAAGTCCGTAATCTATTGTTAGCTGTTTTTGGCTTGTGCTTTTTTATTATGATGATTTGGTATGTATTTGTAATTTTTATGAAAATCGAACATGAAATTTGGCACATTCTTTTCTTCTATGCGTTTTTGGTTTTTGGCTATACAATGTTTTTATACACAAGCATAATGGCCTATGCGACTCTCTATCATTTTATGCCGATCCTGTATGAGCCAAACTATATTATTGCATTAGGATCAGGACTAATTGGAGATAAGGTGCCACCACTTTTAGCTAGCCGTTTAGACGAGGCAGTAAAGCAATTTAAAAAATATGGTGAGCGACCTTACATTATCGTCTCAGGTGGACAGGGGCATGATGAAAAAGTATCAGAAGCATATGCCATGAAAAAATATATAGTTGACGAACATCAAATACCAGCTCAAAAAGTATTAATGGAAGATCAATCGACAAATACGGAACAAAATATGGCATTCTCTAAAAAAATTATGGATAAGCATGCTCAAGGAAAGAAATATCGATCCATATTCGTAACGAATAATTTTCATGTTTTTCGTGCAAGTATTTATGCAAAAAAGGCGAAGCTTGATGCACAAGGAGTTGGTTCGAAGACTGCCTTTTACTATGTACCTAATGCATTTACTCGTGAATTTATCGGATTATTAGAAATGTATAAATGGATGAATGTCACAGTCTTTTTGTTCATTACATTGTTTATTGGATTAATCTTGAGAGCATATGTGTAACCAATTTAGAACTGTTTTCCATATAATAGTGGCAAGATAGAGTGCAAGGGGGGAAATGAATGTATGGGCAACTTTTAGCAAAAAAAAATAAAGAGCGAATTGTCTCTCTGCAAAAGCTCACGCAAACAGAAGATACATGGTTTGCGCAAAACATTAATTTAATAACAGTCGAACAAGTACAATTAGCAACCTTGCACAAAATACTATATCAAGTTGTGCAAGGACTGTTGAAAAAGAATCAACAACGACACTTACAAATTATACATCCAGAACAGACGAAGTCAGTACAGGAGAATGTGCTAACGCTTTTAGCTGAATATGATGATTTACTGCGTGATGCAATTCCACTCCCTATCTATATATTTATTTGGCAAATTTCTTCTTTGGAGAGGTTATCCAATTGCAATGAAGTTGTTGATGATGTACTTGATATATTGGAATGGTATTTTATTCACCAAAATGAACAGGTTGAGGCGTTTGATGAAGAAGATCTAGATCATGAGGAAATTATTGACTTATATAAAGATGCCATTGAGGAACAGGATACAGATGCACAATTTCAGCTTGGCGAATATTATAGCGCAATTGACGGCGAATATTTCCGACCAGAAAAATCAATAAAGTGGTTTGAGTTAGCAGCGTCACAAGGAAATGCCGATGCACAATATGCACTTGGTAATTTTTATTTTGAAGGTCTAGGTGTTCAAGAAAACTATAATAGAGCGTTTATTTTGTATGAGGCTGCAGCAAAGCAGGGGCATCCAGATGCTGCAAATAATTTAGCAGATATGTATTTTAACGGTGAGGGAGTACTAGAAAATTTGGTACTTGCGAAGAAGTGGTTCGACTTCGCTGCACAACAAGGTGTGGCAGAGGCTATGTTTACCCTCGGAATTATTTACGAGCAGGGATTAGGAATCGACAAAAATGAGGAGCAAGCATGTAGCTACTATAGAAGATCTGCTGAAGCAGGCTATGTCGAAGCGCAATACAGGCTTGGAGGAATCTATTTAGAGGGACGGTTAGGGCAACCTAAAGATGTGAACCGTGGATTATTTTGGTATGAAAAAGCTGCAGAGCAATATCACGTCGATGCCTTTTATGATTTGGGCTTTATTTGGAGCCAAGGGTTAACAGGTATACGTAATATTGAAAAGGGTATTCATTGGTTTAAACAGGCCGCTCTTCAAGGAGATCTAGAAGCTAAATTACAATTAGGGCACATTTACAATAAAGGTGAAGGAATAGCTAGAAATATTAAAGAGGCTATAAAGTGGTATGGACTTGCAGCAGAAGCAGGAAGTGAGGAGGCTGCAATTTTACTGCAAGAGTTGAAAGGAAAGTAAGTATTTTTTATTAAAAAATAATAGGTATTTAGAATTTATTGTGAACGTTTTCTGTACAGGTCTTAAGTGCTTATTTATGGGTATTTTACAGGTTTATATCACTATGAATGAATGATTGTAAAAATATTAATATAACAAAGAGGTAATTACTTTAAACTAAAACGAGGGGAAAAATAAGGATAAAAAATAGAGATGATGTAAATTGGCTACCCAAAAGTATTGTGGTAGCTTTTTTATTGCTTTAAATAACAGGGACTTTTTATATAATTTTAGGGAAAAAATGTATATCCGAAGATTGACAGCTATTTATAAAATGTATAATGTATATGAGTGATTCTGAAAGAGTAGTTAGTAGTAATAGCTAGTCATAAGATTGCTATTTTTAGCTGATGGTAGCCCGTAGCAGAAATCAGCATCATAAGTAATGTGATGGCTTATCACCAAAAGTTGGGGATGAATCTTCCTAACCTTTTATATCTTTGGTAGACGAAATTAGATTTTTCTCAGCTTTTCAAAAGTACACGGCATGAAAGAGGGTAAATGTGTGATTTTTCAAAAAGAGAGAAAGACAACGGCGTTAGATTTAAAGCACTACACGGTGAAAATGGATATAGGGAATTGCCATTCAATAAAAAAGCAAATTGATTTGCTCCAATTGACAAAGACTGATTTACAATATTTAAAAGCCTTTCAACCTTTTGTAGAAGCCAATATTGATAATATTGTTAATCGATTTTATGAAATGATTGGAACTGAACATAGTTTAGTAGATATTATTAATAGACATAGTTCTGTGGAGAAGCTGAAAATAACATTACGACGTCATATTATTGAAATGTTTAATGGTAAGATTGATAATGAATTTTATCAAAGACGCATAAAAATTGCTAAAGTGCATGTCCATATTGGCCTTAAAACACAATGGTATATTTGTGCGTTTCAAGATTTAACTGCGTCATTTATTGACTTGGTTGAAGAACATGTTGTTCATCCAATAGATCAGCTTAATACAATTCGAGCCATCTCGAAAATTTCCAATTTTGAGCAACAATTGGTTTTAGAGGCGTTTGAGCACACAATTGAACAACTTCATGAAAAAATAGAACGTAGAAAAGAAGCGATAGAGCAAGAAATCGTAAAGTCTTCGGAAGGTCTTGCCACAATATCTCAAGAAACAAACAATTCATTTCATCGTTTAAGTGGACAATCAGAGGAAATTAAACAACTAGCGAAAAAATCACTTCAAGTGTCGACTATGGCTGAGAGTCAGGCATTAGAAGGGCGTGAACGCTTAAAGAGTCAATCGCAAAATATGAATACTATAATTTGCTCACTTCATGATATAGCGGAAAATATTGCACAGTTGACAAATATGTCAAAGGAAATGGAATCGATTATGAATGTTGTGACAAATATTGCTAATCAAACGAACTTGTTAGCTTTAAATGCAGCAATAGAAGCCGCTCGTGCTGGAGAAGCGGGTAAAGGCTTTAGTGTTGTTGCAGATGAAGTGAGAAAACTATCGATTCAAACAAAGGAATCTGTCACATCGGTAGCAACGTTACTACATAAAACGAATGAGCGGACAGATAAACTTGTTCATTCACTTAGTAATATTCAAGAAGAGGTAGCCTCTGGTGAGGAAAATATGGTTCAAACGGAAGGTCAATTTACTAACATATTAGAAGCTATGACCGAGGCGAAAGACCAAAATGGTCGGATGGAAAAAGAAGTACAAGCAATTGTGGAGGTACTAAGTGAATTAGGTATTGCCTTTAACGAAGTGAAAAATTCAGCTGGAAAATTAGCTAGCTTTGCACAAAATTTAAATGAATGAAGAGAAAAGGGAAAAAATCGTTGATACATACTTTAGGGCACAAATAACACTATATCAACTGTTAATAGATAATTTCTGTAATGAAGGTAAAAGCCTCTAGCGAATATATGATGAAAAACTGGAGCTGTCCAATATGCTGGATAGCTCCATTTTTGCTAAATTTGTAAAGGGTTTAACGTAATTTTCGATAAAAAAAGTTTATACTAAATAAAGAACTAAAAATAGGGGCGGTTAATATGAAAACAGTTGTTGTATTAGGTGGCGGAATTACGGGATTGTGTACGATGCATTATTTACAACGCCAAGTTCAGGAGAAAAACTTAAATGTAAAACTTGTGCTTGTTGAAAAAAATACATATCTTGGTGGCAAGCTGCACTCTGCATATGAACAAGGATTAATCATGGAAACTGGAGCAGATTCTATTGTAGCGCGTCATAAAGGTGTCATGGAGTTAGTAGAGGAACTGAATTTTGCACAAAATCTTGTATATAACGAAACAGGTATTTCGTATATTTACACAAATAATGAGCTACATGCCATCCCAGCAGACTCAACATTCGGTATTCCTATGAGCTTACAATCTCTTGAGGAAAGCACGCTTGTATCAGAGGAAGGTAAAAAAGAAGCGTTAAAGGATTTAACAATGCCGAATGAAAGGTTTACAAAGGAAAGCTCGATTGGGGAATTTTTAACGTATTATTTAGGTGAAGAGCTTGTTCAAAACCAAATAGCACCGGTACTAGCAGGTGTATATTCTGGAGATTTAAATCAACTTTCAATTGCTTCTACTTTACCGTATTTAATCGATTACAAAAACGATTACGGTAGTATTATTAAAGGTTTCGATGCAAACAGAGAACAATTTGTGAAAGCCGCCAATAAAAAATTTATTTCATTTAAAAATGGTTTATCGTCACTAATTGATCGACTTGAAGAAACATTGACGGATGTAGAAATTATAAAAGGGATTGCTACTACTAGTGTTAAAAAGCAGGAGAATTTATACGCTGTTACGTTAGCAAACGGTAAAATGATTGAAGCAAATCATGTTGTATTGGCACTGCCAAATGAAGCGGTACAAAGCTTATTACAGGATGACTCTTTGAACGGCTATTTTGAACAATTTAATACTGCATCCGCCATTACGATTTATTTAGGATTTGATGTTCCCGATAATAGATTACCTGCAGATGGAACAGGCTATATTGTGTCACATAATTCGGATGTTATCTGTAATGCAGCAACGTGGACAAGCCGCAAGTGGAAACACACTTCAGCAGAAGGAAAATTACTTGTACGACTTTTTTATAAGAGCATTAACCCTGAGTATGAGAAATTGCGTATAATGTCAGATGAAGAATTAGCGGTTGTAGCTCTAGAGGACGTAAGAAAAAGCTTGGGGATTGAGGAAAAACCAACTGTTATTAACGTGACGAAATGGATCGACCAGATGCCGAAGTACGACTTGGCACACCGTGAAGCGTTGCAAGGTCTCTTACAAGAGCTCGAGAAAAACTATCCAAATTTATCAATAGCAGGATGCTCTTATTTTGGAGTAGGCATAGGTGCGTGTATTCAAAATGGTAAAAAAATTGGTGAGGAACTTGTAGAAAAACTATCATAATTGTTTAATATAAATCGAAATTTTGTGAATTTCGTAAAAATTATCCTTTGTTCAGTGAAATAGTCTTGACTCAATCGTTCGTAAACGATATGATTCTTTTAATTATTTAAAAAATTCATACTAAATTCTTATCAAGAGAAGCAGAGGGACTGGCCCTATGAAGCTTCAGCAACCAACTTATTGTCAGGTGCTAAATCCAGAAGACCATGTGTCGAAGATGAGAAGGAAAACAATTACGAAACGTAAAAGCCTTCTTTTTTTGTGAAAGAAGGCTTTTTTATTTTAACTTTTTTCGGTGGAAAGTCCAAACATCCGCCGAAATAGAGGAACTCAGTCTAAGGACGCCACGTCCTGTGGCAACGACTGAGTGTTGACCTAAAGCCTTCGGCGGATGTCACAGAATTGGCAAGGAGTTCTTAGCGGATAGTAGGCTAACTAACCTGCAGCGTGCAGGTCTAAGCACAAAGCCGATTCAGAACGAATTTATGCCGAGGCATAATTGATAGAAAAAGAAAGAGAGGTTAGTTTTATGGGATTGCTTGAAAGGTTAAAAACGCATGTTCTTACAGCAGATGGTGCAATTGGTACAGTTTTATACGGCTATGGCTTGGAGTACTGTCATGAGGAAATGAATGTACAGAGACCGGAACTAATTGAAAAGATTCATAGAGAATATATAGCTGCTGGTGCCGATATTATTCAGACCAATACTTACGGAGCTAATGCCATAAAATTAGCCCGCTATGGATTAGAATCTCGTGTACAGCAATATAATGAAGCTGCTATAACGATTGCAAAACGTGCAGCAGCGGATGGAGGGCAATTTGTTTTGGGTACTATTGGGGGAATCCGTGGTATTCGAAAAAGTGATGCAACGTTAGAGGAAATTTTAGCAACTATAGATGAGCAGGCAACGGTTTTACTTGCAGGAAATCCAGATGGCATTTTACTTGAAACCTATTATGATTTTGAAGAGCTAACAGCGACTTTATCAATGCTACGAGCAAAAACGACATTACCGATTATCGCTCAAGTTTCTATGCACGAACCCGGAATATTACAAAATGGAATGAGCTTAAATCACGCCTTACATGAACTTGAAGCGTTAGGTGCTGATATCGTAGGTGTTAACTGTCGTTTAGGTCCTCACCATACTATCCAAGCATTTGAAGGGGTAGAGCTTCCTGAGCAAGCATTTATGTCAGCGTACCCGAATGCCTCTCTTCTTGATTTAGAGGATGGGCGTGTCGTTTATGAGTCGGAAGCTGATTATTTTGGTCGAGCAGCTGTAGAGCTTCGTGATCAAGGGGTTCGTTTAATTGGTGGCTGTTGTGGTACGACACCAAAGCATATTGCTGCAGCGAAAAAGTATTTAGAGGAGCTATCCCCGGTTGAGGAAAAGTATACAAAGCCAGAAAAAATAGAGATTGTGCGTGAGGCAGAGCCAGCAAATTATGAGCCATTACATGAAAAAGTAAAACGTGAACGCTCGGTTATTGTGGAGTTAGATACACCAAGACATTTAGAAATAGAAGGCTTTATTAAAGGGGCAAAGAAAATATATGAGGCGGGTGCGGATGTAGTCATGATGGCAGATAATTCACTTGCTTCTCCAAGGATTAGTAATGTCGCAATGGGTGCCTTACTGAAAGAAACGCACGGGGTACGCCCGTTAACCCATATAACATGTCGAGATCGAAATCTAATTGGTCTTCAATCACATTTAATGGGATTAAATGCACTAGGAATTCATGATGTTTTAGCGGTTACTGGAGATCCGACAAAGGTAGGCGATTTCCCAGGAGCAACTAGCGTTTACGACGTATCGTCAATGGAGCTAATCCAATTAATAAAACAGTTAAATGAAGGTGTTTCGTTCTCAGGGAAACCGCTTCGTAAAAAGGCAAATTTCTCTGTAGCGGCTGCATTTAATCCTAATGTCCGTGTACTAGAACGCGCTGTCTCTCGATTAGAAAAGAAAATTGAACATGGGGCAGATTATTTTATTTCACAGCCTGTTTATACAAAGGAAAAAATCGTGGAAATTTACGAGGCGACAAAGCATTTAGATACGCCAATTTATATTGGTATTATGCCAGTAACGAGCTATAAAAGTGCGGAGTTCTTACATCATGAAGTACCAGGCATCAAACTATCTGATGAAGCGTTAGCACGTATGAAGGCTTGTGGTGATGATAAGGAACTCGCAACAATAGAAGGCATTGCAATTGCTAAAGAATTAGTAGAAGTAGCAGCGGAATATTTCAATGGTATTTACCTCATCACACCATTTTTACGCTATGATATGACGCTAGAATTAATGAAAGTTATTGAGCAATTGGATGAACAGAAAAAAGGGGTAAGTATAAATGGCTAAGCACATGATTGAAGAGCAACTAGAGAAACGAATATTAATTCTTGATGGCGCAATGGGAACAATGCTACAAAATGAAAATTTATCGGCAGAGGATTTTGGCGGCGAGGAATATGATGGCTGTAATGAAAATCTTGTGCTAACTAGACCAGATGTGCTTGAAAAGGTTCATAGAAAATATTTAGAGGCTGGAGCAGATATTATTTGTACAAATACATTTGGGGGTACACCACTTGTATTAAATGAATATGATCTAGGTGCGAAGGCAGAAGAAATTAACAAACGTGCTGTAGAAATTGCACGCAAAGTAGTAGATCAGTTTTCAACATCCGATTGGCCACGTTTTGTAGCGGGAGCGATGGGACCAACTACCAAAACCCTATCTGTTACAGGTGGAATTACATTTGATGAGCTAGAGGAAAACTTTTATGTTCAAGCAAAGTCATTAATCGATGCCGGGGCGGACGTTTTGTTGTTAGAAACTAGTCAGGATATGTTGAATGTTAAGGCGGGAACATTGGGGATATCTCGTGCTTTTAAGGCTACTGAAAAAGAGCTACCTGTGATGATATCCGGAACAATTGAACCGATGGGAACGACACTTGCCGGCCAAACAATTGATGCTTTTTACATTTCCATCGAGCATATTAAGCCATTGTCAGTTGGCTTAAACTGTGCGACTGGACCAGAGTTTATGACGGATCATATTCGTTCACTAGCAGAGCTTTCAACAGGCTATATTAGCTGTTACCCGAATGCGGGCTTACCGGATGAGGAAGGCTGCTATCATGAGTCACCTGAATCATTGTCACAAAAGCTAAAAGGCTTTGCGGAAAAGGGCTGGCTAAATATTGTCGGAGGTTGCTGCGGTACAACGCCAGCACATATTGCGGCTATCAGAGAGGTGCTAAAGGACGAAAGGCCTCGTCAATTACAAGATGTGACGCATGGTCATGTAGTATCAGGGATAGAGCCATTGGTGTATGACGACTCTATGCGTCCATTATTTATTGGAGAACGGACAAATGTCATTGGTTCTCGTAAGTTTAAAAATTTAATTATTGATGGGAAGTTTGAGGAAGCAGCAGAAATCGCCCGTGCTCAGGTGAAAAATGGAGCACATGTGATCGATATTTGTTTAGCTAATCCTGACCGTGATGAACTAGCGGATATGCGTGGCTTTATGCAGGAGGTTGTAAAAAAAGTAAAAGTACCTCTTGTGATTGACTCGACAGATGAAAAAGTAATTGAGGAAGCACTTAAGTTTTCTCAAGGGAAAGCTATCATTAATTCTATTAACTTAGAGGATGGCGAGGAGCGTTTTGACGCTGTTTTACCGCTTGTGAAAAAATATGGAGCTTCTTTAGTTGTAGGTACAATTGATGAGCAAGGCATGGCGGTTGATCGACATCGCAAGCTAGAAATTGCTGAACGTTCATATAAATTGTTAACAGAAAAATGGGGTATTGCTCCTGAAGATATTATTTTTGACCCATTAATGTTCCCAGTAGGTACAGGAGATGAGCAATATATTGGCTCGGCACTTGAAACGGTAGAAGGTATTCGCCTTATTAAGGAGAAAATGCCACGGACATTAACGGTGCTTGGTGTAAGTAATATTTCGTTCGGATTGCCACCAGTAGGTCGTGAAGTACTGAATGCCGTATATTTATATCACTGTACACAGGCTGGTTTAGATTATGCAATTGTGAATACGGAGAAGCTAGAACGTTATGCATCCATTCCTGAGGAGGAAATTAAGCTAGCAAATGATTTACTCTTTAATACAAATGATGAAACTTTAGCTGTCTTTACAGATTTCTATCGTGATAAAAAGAAAGAAAAAACAGAGGCGGATATTCCGAAAACAGTAGAAGGTCGCTTAGCCTACTATATATTAGAGGGTACAAAGGAAGGGCTTATTGAAGATTTAGATGCGGCTCGTGAAATTTTCGAAACACCGCTTGAGATTATTAATGGGCCTTTAATGGATGGAATGGCAGAGGTTGGCCGTTTATTTAACGATAATCAGCTGATCGTAGCGGAAGTATTACAATCAGCAGGGGTTATGAAGGCCGCAGTAGCGCATTTAGAGCAATTTATGGAGAAAAATGAAGAGAGTGCTGGTAAGGGGAAAATGGTACTTGCTACTGTAAAGGGCGATGTGCATGATATTGGGAAAAATCTTGTCGATATTATTTTAAGTAATAATGGCTATAAGGTCATTGATTTGGGTATTAAAGTAACACCTACTCAGTTAATAGAAGCGATTCGCAAGGAGAAGCCGGATTTCATCGGGCTTTCAGGTTTACTTGTAAAATCAGCACAGCAAATGGTTATTACTGCTCAGGATTTCAAAGAAGCGGGTATAGACGTACCTATTTTAGTAGGAGGAGCGGCATTATCTCGTCGCTTTACTGAAACAAAAATTGCCGGCGAATATAATGGACCTGTCATTTATTCCAAGGATGCGATGCAAGGCTTAGAGCAGGCAAATCGATTAATGGGGACAGATACACGTGCCGATTTCTTAGCTGAAATTAAGGAATCTCGTGAAAAACGCTTAGAGGCAGACGAAAAAAGAGCGTCACGCCCTGCAAAAGAAGTAATGATAAAGCCTGTACGTACAGTAAAGGAAGCGTCTGTCTTTCTTCCAGCTGATTTACGACGCCATGTAAAGAGAGAATACGCTGTTTCGCATTTGTATCCATATGTTAATATGCGGACATTACTTGGCCATCACCTAGGTTTAAAAGGCCAAGTACAGCAGCTGCTTGATGCGGGTGATGAAAGAGCAACAGCGTTAAAAGATTTAGTCGACGACTATTTACAAAGTGACCTATTGAAGCCGTCGGGTGTGTATCAGTTTTTCCCTGCTCAAGCCGATGGGGATGATGTAGTCGTTTATGATCCAACAGATAGCCAAACAGAAATTGAACGATTTACCTTCCCTCGTCAGCAAGTTGAACCGTTTTTATGTCTTGCAGACTTCCTTAAAACAGTAGAAAGCGGTGAAATGGACTATATTGCCTTAATGGTAGTAACAGCAGGACGAGGAGTTATGGCGCAGGCTCGACAATTAAAAGAGGAAGGGAAATTCCTCGAAAGTCATGCATTACAATCTACTGCCCTTGAGCTTGCGGAAGGTTTCGCGGAACGTATGCACCAAGAAATTCGCGATCAGTGGGGCTTCCCAGATGCGACAGATTTTACAATGCGTGATCGTTTCGCAGCAAAATATCAAGGACAGCGCTTCTCATTCGGTTATCCAGCATGTCCGAACCTAGAAGATCAAGAAAAATTGTTTGGCTTATTAAAACCGGAGGACATTGGTGTACATTTAACGGAAGGCTTTATGATGGAGCCAGAAGCGTCTGTTTCAGCAATGGTCTTTGCACATCCAGATGCTCGATATTTTAATGTGTGATGCTAGAAAAAGTAGTAAAATCTTTTGTAATAGAAGTAATTATGCCGAGGCATAATTGATGGTTAGGACGTGAGCATGATGATTCGATTCATGGAAGAGAAAGATTTACCCGAGATTTTAGATATTTACAATGACATTATTTTAACGAGCAAAGCTGTTTATCGATATGAAACACAATCGTTAGAAGAAAAAAAGCAATGGTTCAAGGAGCAGCAAACGCTCGATAATCCATTGCTAGTTTTTGACGAGAATGGCACAGTAGCCGGCTTTGCAACATATAGTCAGTTCCGTCCATATCCTGGTTACAAGCACACAATGGAGCACTCTGTATATGTGCATAAGGATCATTACCAAAAAGGAATAGCGTCACAATTAATGCAAGAGCTAATTCGAACTGCTAAAGAGCAAGGTGTGAAGACACTTGTAGCGGGCATTGATGGTGAAAACATCGGAAGTATTAAAGTACATGAAAAACTAGGTTTTGAATATGCAGGTACAATTAAAAATGCAGGCTATAAATTTGGACAATGGCTAGATCTTGTATTTTATCAGCTACAGTTAACTGGACCAAAAGGATAGAAAGGGTATGACATTCATATTCTTTCTTTATAATATGTGAATCCTAGCTATACTTTTTTTCAGCTTGCCTACTCATACTAATGCTATATTTAAAAGCTTATCACCAAAGTTGGAGATGAAATATGCATTTGTATAATAGGTTGAACTTTGTTTCGGCTGGGCGACTCCTTGGGGATCAGCGATAGAGGAACGAAGGCTAAAACCATCAAATCCCGTGATAACGCCTTCGTGACCAAACTCGTGCTGCTGTCGCTACGTTGCACTCACGCTTTCGCGCAAAAAACATCTGTTGGCCTGAGACCCTGCAGCGAAGCGAATCTGCTCATCGGACGCTCCCAGGAAGCTTTGCTCTGTAGCGAAAGCGAAGCGACAGCAACAAATGTTTTTCTGTGGCGAAAGCGAAGCGTCAGCCACTAAGCGCCCAGCTGGAACGGAAATCAACTCCACTTTATGGCGAGGAGCCATCTTTATTTATTTTTATTTCATTGTACACATGATGAAGGGTATGACAAATGTCATACCCTTTTTATGATGTTTGCTTCTGTTGTATGATTATACTCTTGTTTTATGATGAGGTCATAAGGAAAAAAGGAAATGAGGGAGTAAAAACGATGGCAACAGATCGAGAAAAAACAAAAAAACTGCGTCAGGATGTAGCACCATTTGCGAAGTCTGATACAGCTAAAAGTATTTTTCAAATGGTAAATACAATTGTACCTTTAATCGCTCTATGGGTAGCTGGCTATATGTTAATGGATATTTCACCATGGCTAACAGTTGGATTAAGTGTAATTTCTGCTGGCTTTGTCGTACGAACATTTATTATTTTCCATGATTGTACACACGGTTCATTTTTCAAAAGTAAAAAAGCAAACGACTGGGTTGGTTTTGTAACTGGAGTGTTAACATCATTCCCATATGAAAAATGGAAGCGTGAACATACAATTCATCACGCAACTAGCTCGAACTTAGACAAGCGTGGTATCGGTGATATAGATATGATGACAGTGGAAGAGTTTTTACAAGCATCTAAAGGACAACGTTTATGGTATCGTTTTTACCGTAATCCATTCGTTATGTTTGGCTTAGGTCCACTATTTATGGTGTTAATATTAAATCGCTTTAATCGTAAAGACGCTAAACAAAAGGAACGCTTTAATACACATTTAACAAATGTCGTTATTGCTGGAATTTGTATAGCATTAATTTACTTTATGGGCTGGCAAGCATTTTTATTAGTACAGGGGATAACACTATTTGTAGCTGGTTCTCTTGGTATTTGGTTATTCTATATCCAACATACGTACGAGGATTCTTATTTTGAGCATGATAAAGAATGGGATTATGTAAAGGCTGCTGTCGAAGGTAGCTCGTATTATAAATTACCAAAGCTATTACAATGGGTTACAGGCAATATTGGCTTCCACCATGTACATCATTTAGCCCCTCGTGTTCCAAACTATAATCTTGAAAAAGCGCATAATGAAACACCGCCATTACACACGGCGACAACAATAACATTGCGTACGAGTTTAGAATCATTACGCTATAAACTATACGATGAAGACCAAGGTAAGTTTATAAGCTTTAAAGAAGTTAATGAAATAATTAAACGAAAAGCAAGGGGCAGTATTGCTGCTTAGTAGAATTTTTTCAGCCATCTCTTCTAAGGGATGGCTGTTTTATGTAAACGGGTTGCATATTGCAGATAAAGCAATTACTGTCCTCATCACCAAAAGTTGAGGATGACATGTTTAAGACATAGCTTGTATATAAGTTAATCTTCGTTTCGGCAGGGCTACTCCTTGGGGATCTGCGATATAGATGAACGAAGGCTAAACCTTCAGATCCTGTGATAATGCCTTCGTGACCGCTACGTTACACTACGCTTTCGCACAAAAAACATCGTGTTGCCCCAAGCGGAATCGGACGCCTTGTTCTGAAGCGTCAGCTATAAAGCACCTAGCCAGAACGGAAATCAACACTACGTTATGAAAATAGCCCATTACTAGGGGAGTGTTATTATGTGGATAATGCATTAATAACCATGTACAGGCATAAAATTAATTTTCTTGTTATAATAAGGGAAAAGTAGGAAAGAGCGTGAGATTATAATGAGGAAATGGCCCAGTATTATTCCGAATAGTCCAATGCTCAGTATATATTTATGGATTATTTTCTGTTTCCTACCGTTTTTCTTCATTTTTAGGAAATCATCTTATATAGAAATATCAGTAGGTATTACATTTTTAATGCTATATTTTATTTTCTATCGATTTTCCATGAATTCGAAAAACGGTCTTGTTTATATGTGGATTAGCTTTGAAATGGTCATTAATATAGTTATGACTATATTATATGGCTATGTGTATTTATCGATTTTTACAGCATTTTTTATTGGGAATATTCGTAAACCTGTTGGTTTCTATATTATGTATGGACTACATATTGGCTTTACGGTTATCTCTACAGGTGTTGGCTTTTTCGTTGAGCTACACTTATTTTTATCACAACTACCATTTGTTGTTTTAACGATTCTAGCGGTTGTGCTACTTCCACTAACGATTTATGCAAAAAATAAACGCGAAAATTTAGAGGGGCAGCTTGAGACTGCTAATGAACGAATAGCTGAGTTAATTGTTTTTGAGGAACGCCAACGTATTGCACGGGATTTACATGATACGCTCGGCCAAAAGTTATCGATGATAGGCTTAAAAAGTGACTTAGCTTCAAGATTAATTGAACGTGATCCACAGCAAGCTTTAATAGAGATTAAGGATATTCGTCAAACGGCAAGTATCGCATTAAAAGAGGTACGTGAATTAGTAACGGATATGCGAACAGCTAGATTTGAGGATGAGCTTATGCGTATTTCTCAAATATTAAAGGCTGCTGAAATGGAATTTGTATTTGAAGGTGATAAAGATAATTTACAAGTTCAACCACTTGTGGAAAATGTATTATCCATGTGCTTAAAAGAGGCAGTGAATAATGTCGTTAAGCATAGTGGTGCTACAAAATGTGAAATTGCCTTCCATCAAAATTTTAAGGAAGTATATTTAGTTGTTCGTGATAACGGGCAAGGAATCACTAAAAAGCAAGCTTGGAAAACGGGTAACGGTTTAAAGGGAATGCGAGAACGGTTAGAGTTTATAAACGGTTCTTTTAAAATCGAAAGTGAAGAAGGCACTACATTAACCGTGTCGATTCCAGTGGCGATTACGCATCAGAAGGTCAAAGAAAATCTGAAGAACATATAGAAAAGAGGATTGCGACATGATACGAATTGTAATTGCTGAAGATCAGGGTATGCTATTAGGCGCACTGCGTTCATTACTTAGTATGGAGGATGATATGGAGGTCGTTGGATTAGCAAAAAATGGTGAAGAAGCACTGGCGCTTGTTGAAGAGCATCGGCCTGATATTTGTATTATGGATATTGAAATGCCCGTGAAAACGGGATTGGATGCTGCAGAGGAACTGCATAGCACAGGTTCTGATTGTAAAGTGATTATATTAACGACATTTGCAAGGCCAGGTTATTTTGAACGTGCAAGGAAATCCAGCGTTCGTGGCTATTTACTAAAGGATAGTCCGATAGAAGAATTGGTCAGTGCCATTCGTACAATTATGGACGGCAAAAGAATATATGCGCCAGAACTCGTTGATTTTGTCTATGAGGATGATAGTGAAAATCCTTTAACTGACCGAGAGAGCCAAGTACTGACACTTGTTGCAGAGGGAAAGACGACAAAAGAAATTGCTGCAGAATTATTTTTATCGGCAGGGACTGTCCGTAACTACATTTCCACTATTTTAGAAAAATTAAATGTTGGGAATCGTATAGAAGCTATTGCCCGTTTTAAGGAAAAAGGGTGGAATAAGTAAGAATACACTTAGACCTAAGATAAAATTAAAAAAATAGACAAAAGGCATTGAATAAATTTAAATTCAGTGCCTTTTGTCATTATAAAAGAATAATCGGTATTGTATATTTTGACTACTAATGATAATATTTAGTAAATGTAAAACGTTTTAATGGGAAGGATGGAAATGATTATGAAAAAAATCACAAAAATTACTTCAATAGCTTTTTTAGCAACAACATTTGTCGTGACAAGCGCAAACCCTTCAGCCGTTTTTGCTGCAAGCAACGATATAGTTGAGACAGAGTCATCTATTCCATTAGAAAGTAGTATGGATAAAGCTGTTCAGGCAGCATTAGTTGGACCTGAAATCAAAAAACTAGATGTACTAGGTCATGAATTTAATATAAAACCTGTTTCTATTTCGAAAAAGGATCATTTAACAGTTGTAAATGGGCAAATCTCTCATCATTTAAGCTGGCGTCCAGATGATCAGTTATACTACCGCATTGAAAAAGAAAATGGAGAAGTAAAACAAGTGGAGATCAAAATTGATCGAGGCGGATGGACAAGTTTATCTGCTCCATTTATTGCTACATTAGCGGAAAAAAATGATATCCCGATTACACTAGAAATGATCCAAGAGCTTGGGCAAAAATTAGGTAGTTTTATTGATGGTAAATGGGAGTATGCAGCAGAAGCCATTGTTTCAACCATTGCTTTACATGTTGAATAATATAAAACTTTAATCAGTGGGGCTTTTTCACCCTCACTGATTATTTTTATTACACGCCTTTAAAATTGAGTGAGGGAAAAGCGGTTTAGTGTTGGTCTGTGGGAAGTACGTTCTTGAAAGACTAAAGCCAGAAGCGTATTCAATTATGCTTCTGGCTTCTTTATGTGGGACCTTATTTTTTACGTTTTGTTAAACGTCCAAGAACGAATGCACCTGCTGCTACAGCAAGCACTGTATTCGTTTTTTTCGTAAATACTTGTTTAGTAACAAGATTAAGATTTTGAGGACGCTCCGCTAAACGGCGCATAAAGTAGCCGTACCAATCTTCGCCGAATGGTACATATACACAGAAGTTATAGCCTTCTTTAGCAAGCTCTTTTTGCATATCTGTACGGAAGCCGTAAAGCATTTGGAATTCGAATTTATCAAGTGGAATATTATTGTCAGCTACAAAACGTTTTACGTGTGCAATAACATTATGGTCATGTGTTGCGATAGACGTAAATTTACCGTTTAGTAAATGATATTCGATTAACTCGATGAAATTTAAATCAATATCTAATTTATCTTGGAAAGCAACTTCTGCAGGCTCTTTATAAGCACCTTTTACGATACGAAGGCGATAGTCATTGAATTTTTCGATATCGTCCTTAGCGCGGTAAAAGTAAGATTGGATAACAGTACCTACATTATTAAACGTTTTGGATAGCTCTTCGACCATATCAAAGGATGTTTGTAAACGACCGTAGTCTTCCATGTCAAAGTTAACGAATATATCATATGCTGCTGCTTTTTCTACAATTTCATATAAATTATCGTAGCAAAAATCAACATCAATATCTAAACCTAATTGAGATGGCTTTAACGAAATATGTGCATCAACGCCATTTTCATGAATAGCCTCAATTACAGCAAGGATTTGTTCTTTAGCTTTTGTTGCTTCTTCTTCAGTTGAAACAAATTCCCCTAAATTATCTACTGTGCAAGAGATTTTATGTGCGTTAAGCTCTTTGATGCTCGCAATCGTTTCTTCAATATTTGTACCAGCTACTACACTTTGTGCTCCTAATTTTAGTCCGTATTTTTTTGCAGCACTATTTAATAGTTGGTTTTCAGATAAATGGATGAAAAAATCGCGTAATAACATGGTCATTCTCCTCACTGCATTTCTTTTTTTCTATATTATAGCACAATTTAGAAAATAAATATTGTTTTTACTATAACAATTATTTTACTTCAAGTAGTTGCATGCGCTCATTAAAAAGTGCAGGATAGCTTAAAAAACCTATCATTATGCTTGATAATGTCGCTGCTGTTAGTAGGGCGAAAATGATTAATAGTTGGAATTGCACCGCTTGAATAGGGTCTGCTCCGCCAATTATTTGGCCACTCATCATACCTGGTAATTGAACTAGACCAATTGTTTTTTGGCTTTCAATTGTAGGAATCATACTGGCTTTTATCGCATGCATTAGCTGTCGATGAATTGCCTGTTTTGGTGTGCCGCCTAACGACAAAATTAACTCAATTTCGTTCTGATGACTAGCAATTTCTGATGTAAAACGATTTAAAAATAGAACCGATAATACCATTGAATTACCAATCATCATGCCGCTAATTGGAATAATATACTGCGCTGTTGCAGGTACAATATTAAAACCTAGCAATACGCCTTGCGTAACAAATTCTACTACAATAAGAGTTAGTGCTATTTTCCATGTAATACCTGTAATACCTTTTCCTTTTTTACGAGCATTTAGTGTTGCTACTATAACCATTAAAGTAACCATAAGGAAAATATAAATATAGCTTTGAGCATCAAAGACAAACTTTAAAATGTAACCTACGGCAAGTAGTTGAACAATAGAACGAATAGTAGCGATGAGTGTATCTTTTTCAAGTCCTAGCTTTAAGGTTTTTGACAGTAGAAGGGGAATTAAAACAAAAATTAACGTTAAGGAAAGCGAAGTATACGTCATACATTCACCCCCTGTACAAATTCAGCGACCCGTGGATTTTTAGGTGCGTTAAGTAAGGAACTTTCTCCTGTTTCAATTAGTTCTCCGTCCATCATAACCCAAGTATAGTGTCCGATTGTCAACGCTTGCTGTAAATTATGAGTGATCCAAATGATTGTGACATTAAACTTTTTATGGATTGTAGCAATAAGTGTCTCAATTTCTTGCACGGATTGACGGTCTAGTGCAGATGTGATTTCATCTAGCAATAAAATGGAGGACTGATTAATAAGTGTTCTTGCAATAGAGACTTTTTGTCGTTGTCCACCTGATAATTTATTTGTAGGGCGTTGTAAAAAGCTTTGATCGAGTCCAACGTCTTGTAAATATTGGATAGCTTCTTGCTCTGTAAGCTTTTCTCCTTGTAACGAACGAGGGAGTGCAAGATTGTCAAATACGGTTCCTTCTATCATTGGGGCTGCTTGAAGAGCCATACTCACATACCTTCTTAATGCGGTTGGCTCGTAAGTAGAAATGGCTTGATTATCAATTAATATTTGACCATCAGTAGGAGATGATAATCCATTGCACAATTTAAGTAGAGTTGTTTTGCCAGCACCCGAAGGGCCGACTAATGTAGTGATTTTTCCTTTTGGGAATGAACCAGTAATCGATTTTATTATCATCTTGTCATTCGATGAAAAGGTGACCTGTTGAAAGTGAATGGCAGGCTCATATGAAGTATTCATAAAGTTAAAACTCCTTTATACTAATAGGTAAAATAACTGTAGCATGAAACAAAGGGATTCTAAAGTTATTTACGACAGTGGATACTAATTAAGTTAAGGGGGTTAGAGAATGGATGTATTGTATGTAGATACATTAACATATGCACAAGGTAATATGTATATCGTTGCTTCAGATGAAGGGCTTGTATATATAGGAACTCCGAATGCATCATTTGAAGAGGTAGAAGTTTGGGCAAAAAAGCCATTTAAAGGCTATCGCTTTGAAGAGAATAAAGAAAAATTACAGCCATATGCTAAGCAATTAACGGCTTATTTTAATAAAGAGCTCATTGAATTTGATATGCCAGTACATGTCAAGGGGACACCATTTCAACTAGCGGTTTGGGATGCTTTGAAAGAGCTACCATATGGTACAACGACAACGTACTCAGATATTGCACACCGTATCGGAAATCCGAAGGCAGTAAGAGCTGTAGGCAGTGCAATTGGTGCCAACCCAATATTAGCCATTATTCCTTGTCATCGTGTCATTGGAAAAGATGGCAAGCTAACAGGTTTTCGTAGTGGACTAGCTATGAAAGAATTTTTATTGGAGCTAGAGAGAGCCTAAAACAAGAATCTGCATAATCTTCAGTTGGCCGAAGAGATTGCAGATCCTTGTTTTTTGTATTTAAGAAGATGAAGTTCATTAAATACTATACATGTTCTTCTTGGACATTGTTTTTTGCTTTACCGAAATGAGTTAAACGATGAGCAAATGTTTCTCCACGCACGGCAGAGCCTTTGAAAATATCTTGAAACTCATAAGCAGGAGCACCGTGTTCAATGACATCTAGGCCAGTGACTTCTTCTTCGGCAGAAACTCGTAATGGCACAAATGCTTTTATAATAAGTAAACCAGCTGCTACTGAAACGCTAACCCAAGCGAGAGTAGCGAAAATCCCAATGGCTTGCACTCCTAATTGGCCGAAACCTCCTCCATAAAATAATCCCTGACCACTAATATCAAACAAGCCAACTGCTAGAGTACCCCAAATACCACAGATACCATGGACAGCGATGGCACCGACAGGATCATCGACTTTTAACTTCCATTCAATGAAGCGGACGCTCTCGACTAATAATGGAGCCGCAATTAATCCGATAATGAGTGAACCAAAAATACTAACATTAGCTGCACCAGCGGTAATACTCACAAGTCCTGCTAAAGCACCGTTTAATGTGAGTGAGCCATCGATGTGACCATATCGAAATTTCGTATAAAAGGCTGTAGCCACAACTCCTGCAGCAGCAGCGAAAAATGTAGTTGCTATTACGCTCGGAACAAGTTTAGGATCAGCAGCTAATGTGGAGGCACCATTGAAGCCAAACCAACCAAACCAAAGTAAAAATACGCCTAAAGCTCCTAATGGAATACTATGTCCTGTAATAATGTTAACACGACCATTTTCATATTTACCGAGACGTGGACCGACCATTACCGCAGCTACAAATGCCGCCACTGCACCTGTTAAATGGACAACGGTAGATCCAGCGAAGTCGATAAAACCGAGATTTGTTAACCATCCATGATCACTCCAAACCCAGTGACCAACAACAGGATAAACAAGTGACGACATGATAATAATGACACCTATATAAGCAAAAATATTAGTACGTTCTGCTACTGCTCCAGATAAAATCGTTGCTCCAGTTGCTGCAAACATCGTTTGGAAAATAAAGAAGGAAAGATTATCTACACCGTTTAAGGCAAAGCCACTTGTACCGAAGATACCACCCACTGAATCACCAAACATAATAGCGTAACCACAGAGAAAATAGACAATGCCACCAAGCGATATCGTTAGGAAGTTTTTCATAATAATATTGACTGCGTTTTTTGAGCGTGTAAAGCCCGCTTCAACCATCGCAAATCCTGCATGCATAAAGAATACTAAAATTGTACCGAGCATCATCCAAACTAAATTTATAGATAATGTTATTTCATCCATATATATATCGCCCCCTTATTCTACTGCAATTGATCCGACTTCTTTTGTACGGATGCGAATTGCTTGTTCTATTGGATAAATGAAGATTTTACCATCCCCGACCTTACCGGTTGCTGCCTTTCGTAATAAAACGTCAACAATGGGATCTACTTTTTCATCATCAACAATCATTTCTAATTTCAACTTTGGCAAAAACTCAATTTCGTAAGTATTTCCACGAAATAATCCTGTACGCCCTAATTGACGACCGCAGCCAGCAATTTCTGAAACACTGAGCCCTGCAATTCCTTCCTGTGCAAGTTCGTCCCTGACCGCGCCGAAAACTTCGGGACGGATAATTGCTTCAATTTTTTTCATCAATATCAGCTCCTTGAATAAATTTAATTTACATGTTAAGGCGCTATGAAAAATGGCGCAATAATTATTTGAATATTCATGTTATATTTTGTTACATGTTATATTTCGGTTTTCGTAATAGTTTGCTGAGAATGTTTTTAAAAGGGGAATGAAAGCGGTATTAAAAAATGTGTCTAAAATGTGGACGTTTCTAAATTTTCTGATTATTAATGTGAGGAAACCTAACATTAAAGTTGGAGAATGTAATACGCAAGAATTTGGGTATATAGTGTATACTAGGACTAATTATCAAAGCGGAAGAAGGGGTTTCTTGTGAGATCAAACTATGCAGATGATAGCTTAGCGCTACACACTGACTTGTACCAAATCAATATGGCCGAATCGTATTGGGCTGATGGTATACATAATAGAAAAGCGGTTTTCGAACTATATTTTAGAAAATTACCTTTTGGCAATGGTTATGCAATTTTTGCAGGATTAGAGAGAATTCTTGAATATTTACGTGATTTTCGTTTCACGGATTCGGACATAACGTATTTGCGTGAAGAAGTTGGTTATAAAGAGGATTTTATAGAGTATTTAAAAAATATTCGCTTTACAGGGGATATGTATTCTATGGTGGAAGGAGAAACTGTTTTCGCTAATGAACCAATTATTCGCATTGAAGCACCTTTAGTGGAAGCGCAACTAATTGAAACTGCACTACTTAACATTGTGAATTACCAAACCTTAATTGCAACAAAGGCTAGTCGTATTAAACAAATTATAAAAAATGAAGTAGCGATGGAGTTCGGTACACGACGCGCTCAGGAGATGGACGCAGCGATTTGGGGAACGCGTGCGGCGTTTATTGGTGGCTTTGCTTCAACTAGTAATGTGCGAGCAGGTAAACTCTTTAATATTCCAGTATCGGGTACACATGCACATGCACTTGTACAAGCCTATAAAAATGATTATGATGCATTTCATTCCTATGCAAAACGTCATCGTGATTGCGTATTCCTTGTAGATACTTACAATACGTTAAAATCGGGTGTGCCAACAGCGATCCAAGTGGCTAAAGAACTTGGAGACAAAATTAATTTTATTGGCATTCGATTAGACAGTGGGGATATAGCTTTCTTGTCAAAAGAAGCACGTCGCATGTTAGATGAGGCAGGATTCCAAAACGCTAAAATTATCGTATCAAATGACTTAGATGAATATACGATCTTAAATTTAAAGGCTCAAGGTGCAAAAGTTGATGTGTGGGGAATTGGTACAAAGCTCATTACTGCCTATGACCAACCAGCTCTAGGCGCTGTGTATAAAATGGTTGCTATTGAAAATAACGATGGGCAATTAGAAGATACGATTAAAATTTCTGCGAATGCTGAAAAGGTAACGACGCCAGGTCTTAAACACGTATATCGCATTATTGATCGAAAGAATGGCAAGGCAGAGGGAGATTACATCACTATGCAAGATGAAAATCCTCAATCAGAGGAAAGAATTAAAATGTTCCACCCTGTTCATACATTCGTATCAAAATTTGTAACGAACTTTGAAGCTAAGAATTTACATCATCATGTAATTAACAATGGTGTAATACATTATCAAAATCCTACTTTGGAAGAGATGCGCGATTATGCAGCTAATAATTTAGAGTTGTTATGGGATGAATATAAACGCGCCATGAATCCTGAGGAATACCCAGTCGATTTAAGCCAAAAATGCTGGAATAATAAAATGCGTAATATTGAAGAAGTAAGTGAAATGGTCAATCGATTGTAAAGTGTAAGGAGTGATGGACAAAATGACATTACAGCAAGAAATCATTAAGGAATTACGTGTGTTACCTACTATTGATGCGCAGGAAGAGATTCGCAAATCCATTAATTTTTTAAAGGACTATGCGCGTCGCTATAGCTTTGTAAAGGGATTTGTTCTTGGGATATCAGGTGGTCAAGATTCCACGTTAACTGGAAAATTAACGCAGCTTGCAGTCGATGAATTAAATGCCGAGGTGGGAGAAGCGAAGTACTCATTTTGGGCTGTTCGTTTACCATATGGTGTGCAAGCGGATGAAAAGGATTGTCAGGATGCGCTTGACTATATTAAACCTACGAAGACTTATACGGTCAACATTAAAGATGCGGTCGATGCAAGTTTAAGAACATTAACGAATGCGGGTATTGAACTAAGCGATTTCGCTAAAGGGAACGAAAAGGCACGTGAGCGAATGAAGGTGCAGTATTCTATTGCTGCTATGAATAATGCTGTTGTGTTAGGTACCGATCATGCTGCGGAGGCAATTACAGGATTTTACACAAAATTTGGGGATGGTGGTGCGGATTTAATGCCAATCTTCCGTCTCAACAAGCGTCAGGGTAAGCAGTTACTAGCAGCGCTTGATTGCCCACAGCACTTATATTTAAAGGTACCAACTGCGGATTTAGAGGAAGATCGTCCTTCATTACCAGATGAAGTAGCTCTTGGTTTAACGTATGACCAAATTGATGATTATTTGGAGGGGAAGGAAATCCCTGAGGATGCTCGTAAAACATTGGAAGGGCATTATTTACGTTCACAACACAAACGCCATATGCCAATTACTATATTTGATGATTTTTGGAAGTAATTTATAGCTATCAACATAGCGTGGGGTTGATTTTTCATTTCTGACTAGGCGGCTTCCCTGGATGAGCCGATAACTATTTGGGAAAAGAGTTATAAGAAAAAGTGTTAACACTTTTTCTTATAGCTCTTTTCACTTTTTTTAAGCAATTTGGTTCTGTATTATTAAGTTCAAGCATATAATGTCGATATAAATACCTACAAAGTTGATAAAAAGTAAAGGAGGGTAATTATATATGAGGACTTCTAGAGTAAGTTCGACGACTAGTAGTATATTTCGTAACGAACAACAGTATTTACATGCTGGGGATTTAAGTCATAATTTCGGACAAAATCCGAAGAAACAGTTTAAAAACAGTTTGCTAAAGAATAAAGATAAAAAGCATTTAAGTAACACTAGACAAATCCAGCAGCAACGTCCCAATAAAATAGCGGCTAGTTTTGTGGACAATGCTTACGATTTACAAATACGCAGTGAATTAAATGAAACTGCCGTTAAGCTAAATCTTGTCAGCAAGCAAAAGAAGCTTCTCAATAGTTACCGCTCTTCTATATAACATCATAAACTCAAACTCTCTACATCATTCAGGATGTAGGGAGTTTTTTATGTTGAAAACCCAAATGGTGTCAACGGAAATCAACCCCTTGCTTTGCCGACAAGTGTTATAAAAAAATAGGAAGTATATATTTTTCATTCAAACTATTTGAAGTCAAGATGTTCAATGAATATTCAAGGTAATTTTTCCAATACTTCACAGCAATTTTTAACTTATTTCACAACTTACCTGTAAAGTATGTAATAGAAACAGAAAAAAAGAAATATTGGGGGAAGCAATTGTGAAAAAAATATGGTTACCTGCACTTGCAACATTACTTTTACTTACTGCATGTGGTACAGAAAAAGATCAAGTTAAGAAAGAAGAGTCTAAGCAAGAAGACGCTACAACAAGTGAAGCAGAAGCAAAGGATAAAACTACACAAGTCGCCTCTTTAGTGGATCCACGTTTACAAGAACCAAAAGAAGGTACAATGTGTGAAATGTGTAATATGAAAGTGTATTTGAAGGACGAAGATATGGGGGAATTCTCTACTCAAGCAATAAAAGAGGATGGAACAATCGCCTTTTATGATGACATAGGCTGTTTAGTAAATGCCGAGGTTGCAAATAATGAAAAGAACGAAAAATTTGTACGTGATTATATCACGAAAGATTGGGTAAAGGTTGATGATGCAACGATCGTCAAAACGGACCTAAAATCTCCGATGAATTGGGGATATATTTATTTCAAAGATAAAGCGGATGCAGACAAATTTATCGTTGACAATCCAACTGCACATGTAGAGGAATTACAAAAAATTAAAGATGATGCGTTAGAGCGTCGTAACAAGAAAATGAAAGAAAAAGCTGAAAAAGAAGCAAAAGGTGAATCTGATTCTATGCATATGGAAGAAAAGAATCACGATGGTCAAAGTCATTAATCGAATGGACTAGGGGGGAAATCCTCTAGTCTTTTCGTGCTGAACTGGGAGGTACGGATTGGTGAAAAAAATAGGGTTTGCCTTATTATTTTTTCTATTTATGAGTCAGACAGTGCACGCCGACTTTAATGTACAGGAGGCCATTAATATAGCAAAGCCTGGGGAAGTCGTTCATATTCCTGCTGGTCGTTACCAAGGTAATTTTATTGTGACAAAACCGATAACGCTACAAGGTGAAGAGGGAACGGAACTTATCGGTGAAAGAGACAATCCCTCACTCCGAATTGAAAACACTACTAATGTCACTGTGGAAAATATAAAGTTATCAGGGAAAAATAAAGCGATCGTAGCTAATGCTGTAGATGGACTGGAGCTACGAAAGTTACAAATTAAAGATGTTCATACAGGTATCCATATACAACGCTCCAAAAATATACGTATACAAAATATCAATGTGACTGGTAGTGAAGGTCATTATTCCAAAAAAGGTAATGGGGTGGCTGTTTTTAAGAGTGAGGACATCACTATCGAAGGCAATACTGTTGAGCAAGTGCAGGATGGAATATATGTAGAAGAGGTCAAGCATATTGTTGTTCAACATAATAAGGTAACGAGTAGTCGTTACGGTACACACTTTATGTATACAACTGATGCTGAAGCACTTTTCAACACATATGCTCAGAATGTGACTGGCCTTATGATTATGATGACGACAGACATATTCCTGGAAAATAATATAGTAGCTAATCATTTTGATTTTAATGGCTACGGTATGCTGCTGTATGATGTGCAACAGGCCGAAATTAAACATAACACGATTAAAAATAACCGAACTGGTGTAGCAATGCAGAAAAGTTCAACTATCCAAATTGAAACAAATGATTTTCAGATGAACCAAACAGCCATTGAAGGTACTAAGGTAAGTGACGACACAATGGCTAGTAGTAATAACTTTACAGGTAACATTTTAACGGCTCGCTCTGATAAGCAAGGCTTTCAACTAGTAAGTAATTATTATGATGATTACTCAGGGATTGATTTAAAAGACAATGGTATCGGTGATATTCCATATGTGGCTGTTTCGAGCTTTGGTCAATGGATGGTACGCCAGCCTGTTTACCAATATTTCGTGGCATCTCCGAGCGTCATTTTATTGACATCACTGGATCAGCAAATTAATAAAACTGAAAAGAATATGCTTGTTGATAATACGCCCAAATTGGCGACGAAGCATGTGAACGAGAAGACTAAGATGAATGTGGTGCAAATGTTAGTAGGATTATTCTTGACATTAAGTAGTTTATGGCTATGGAAAAGAGGAATAACAGAATGAAAAAATGGATGATGATTGTAATGCTATGTTGTGGTGTTTTGATGGGCTGTAGTGAAAAAACATATGAGCCTCGTGAAATAGTTAGTGAAACCGATGTTTGTAAAATTTGCAATATGAGTATCGTTCACAATGCATATGCTGGTCAGATTGCATTGAAAAATGGTGATTATGAAATTTTTGATGACATTGGCTGTCTAATGGAATATATAGAAGCAAATGGGGAAGGTGAGATTGGAGCGGCCTTTATTAAAGATGCAGCAAAAAATGAATGGATTGACGTTTTTAACGCTGTCTATGTATACAACAAGGATTATTGGACTCCGATGAATTATGGGGTAGTTGCGCTCGATTCAAAGGAAGCAGCACAGGAGTGGATGACTAAAGAGGGAGAAGGTCAGTTGCTTGCTTATAAGGATTTACACGATTTTAAATGGGGGATCCATAAGTGATGTACAGTATGCTTATTAAACTAGAATTAAAGCAAATGCTCAGAAGTCGTTGGATGCAACTTGTGGGCATACTATTCACATTCGTTTTTACAGCTATCATTGTCATACAGCAAATGGCATTGCCGGATGTAGAGGGTTTTACAAGACAGACTGCTTCGTTTTTAAATGTATTGTTGTTTTTATTGCCGCTGTTTATTTTAACGATCGGTAGTATGAGCATCGCTGGTGATGTGGAATCAGGCTGGTTTTCGTTATTAAAGACATATCCGATGACACGTCTGCAATATATTGCCGGAAAGTATATTGCCTCTGTGCTTGCCTTTTTATTAGTCATTGTCGTGGCGTTTGGCGTAATTTTAGCGCTTGGTGGATTTCTTGGCGGAGTGCGTTTGCCATTTATTTTCATTATTCTAACTTTGCTATGTATCTTCATTTTTGTGTCATTGGCTATTGCTGTGGGGGCATTTGCAAAAACAAGATTATTTGCACTGTCGTTATCACTTGTATTTTGGTCCATTTTTTTATTGCTAATTTCTTACGCTTTAATGGCAATTGGAACGATCGTGGCGGGGCATATTCTGCAAAAGCTGACGATTATAGCGATACATATTAATCCTGTGGAGTGGCTGCGCTTTGGTTACTTTATATTTACAGATCAGGCTAGTGTGCTTGGACCAGCATTTTACCAAGTAACGCAGTTTTATTCGTCACCACTAGGTTACGTAGTATACGTAGCTGTGACATTGCTTTGGATAGTATGTCCATTAGTATACACTAGCTTACTTTTATCTTCTTTCAGTGAAAGAAGGTAAAGTCTCCGGCGGATGACACAGAATCGGGAAAGGTTTCTTAAAGGATGTTAGCCTAAAATCACCGTATCCATGCGATAACTGCTAACTGGCCTGCATCATGCTGTTGCTGTCGGCTTCGCATTGGGCACAGACAAAACTAGTTGCTGCTTTCGTGCAAAAAACATTTTGCAGGCGTAATCACAAAGCCGATTCATGTCGAGGCATAATTGATAGAAAGGGAGAGAAGATGATGCTTTTAGAAACAAAGAAGTTATCGAATATTTATGATAATAATAGAGGTCTTCATGAAGCCTCCTTTTCTTTACAGGCGGGGCGTATTTTAGCGCTTGTAGGAGGAAATGGTGCTGGAAAGAGTACTTTAATTCGCCTGCTAACTGGGCAAGAAAAACAACAATCAGGAGAAATAATATGGCATAAACCACAGGCTATTCGATATATGCCTGACGATGTGGACTTTCCGTCTATGTTAACAGCTGCAGAAATTTTGCAACTACTTGCCTCTTTAAAGAAAATTGGTAAAAAGGAACAGGAAGATGTACTGAGACGCGTAGCTTTATGGGATGTTCGAAAGCAAAAAGTGAAGCATTTCTCAAAGGGGATGCGTCAACGGCTTAATCTCGCTCAAAGTTTACTTGGTGACGGTTCTTTGCTTATTTTAGATGAGCCTACGAATGGTCTTGATCCTTTTTGGATTGCGGAGCTGAAAAAAATGATGCTCGAGGAAAAAGCAAAGGGCTGTACTGTAATTTTTTCTACGCATTTGCTTGCTTTTGCGGAGGAAATAGCGGACGATGTGTTAGTTTTACATGAAGGAAATATACTTATTTCTGGCGAATTAAAGGAAATATTTTTACAAGAAAATTCATCTTCGTTAGAGAATTTATGGTTAAAAAAATTAAATCTGTAACATTTTGATAGGTAATAACGTTATACTAAAAGATAGGTTTGTTTGAATTGTATTCAGACAAGCCTTCTTTTTCATGCTAAAGTAATATTCTTTTTCTCGCTAAATGCTCGAGCTATAGGGATGAAGTAATAGATGAGTGTTTCATACTAATTGTGTTACTAAACATATTTCGTTATTCTTAAAGGAGTTGTCATGCAATTCGAATAATTGCTGAAAATGATAGAGGAGGTTTTTGATTTATGAATTCACAAATACAAGATGTATTAGAAAATATAGAAAAAGTAATGATAGGCAAAAGAGAGGTTGCAGAGCTCAGCATCGTAGCTTTGCTGGCAAGAGGGCATGTCTTGCTTGAGGACGTACCAGGTGTTGGTAAAACGATGATGGTGCGAGCGCTGGCAAAATCCTTTGACGCACAGTTTAAAAGGATTCAATTTACACCTGATTTATTACCGTCTGATGTTGTAGGGGTATCTATTTATAATCCAAAAACGTTGGAGTTTGAGTTTCGACCTGGTCCGATTATGGGAGATGTCATTTTAGCTGATGAAATTAACCGTACGTCTCCTAAAACACAATCTGCTTTACTTGAGGGGATGGAGGAAGCCTCTGTCACGATTGATGGTAAAACCTTAACAATCAATCAACCATTTTTCGTTATGGCCACTCAAAATCCAATTGAGCATGAAGGAACATATCCGTTACCAGAAGCACAGCTAGACCGTTTCTTACTAAAAATAAAAATGGGCTATCCTTCAAGAGGACAAGAAGTGGAAATTCTCCGTCGTGCTGAACATGGTAAACCAATTGAAAAAATTGAAGCAGTGCTAACAGTTGCGCAATTAAATGAATTGCAGGAGCTTGTACAGGGTGTGTATGTTGAAGATTCGGTCAAAAACTATATGGTCGAGCTTGCGACTCAAACAAGGGAAAATAGCTATGTATATTTAGGCGTAAGCCCTCGCGCAACGATTGCTTTAATGAAAGCTTCACAAGCTTATGCATTTATTAAAGGGCGTAGCTATGTTACGCCTGATGATGTTCAATATTTAGTACCATTTGTTTTTAGCCATCGTTTAGTATTAAAACCAGATGCACGTTACGATAACGTTACGGCAGAGGAAATTATTGAGCGAATTATTGCGAAAACACCTGTGCCGACAAAGAGGTTTGCAGAGCAATGAAGAAATGGAAAGCTTTAATTGAGAAAAGTAAACATTTCTTATTAGTATCTTTGTTAATGATCATAACGTTTTGTTATGCCATGTTCCAAGGTGGATTTGTCAGCTGGTTTGTGTTTTTTACAGTTAGTCCGTTTTTGTTATATGCATTTATTTTCTTACTGGTGAAAGAAGATATTTTACTAGTGGAACGCAAAATTGAGCCCTCCCATGTAGAGAGTGGACAATCTGCTAAGGTTACAATTACGGTGGAACGAAAAACACGCTTTCCGTTTGCTTATATGATGATGGAGGAACTTGTGAACAGTGAAGCCCTTGTTCAATCAAGGGTGCAAGGAACGAATAGCATTAAGTTCGTTGGCTTCAGGAAAAAATTTAGCTGGGATTACGTGTTGGAAAATATGTCCCGTGGCGAGCATCGTTACTTAGGTGTTACGATTGTATTCTGTGATTTTTTTGGCTGGGCAAAAAAGCGAGTTACGGCAGAAAAGGAACAAGTCATTTTAGTTTACCCTAGAGTACGCGAGATGAGATATGCCGCGCTTCAAACAAAATTTGATGTTGGTACAATGATGTCACCTTATTCAATTGTTAAGGATACATCCATGGCTGTTGGCTTACGTGAGTATGTGCCAGGTGACCGTTTTTCGTGGATTCACTGGAAATCATTTGCGAAAACACAAACATTACAATCTAAAGAATTTGAAGATCGTCAATCGCAGGAGTTAATGTTAATACTCCATGCTGGAAAATCTCCGTTATTTGAAGAAAAAATTGAGCTTGTAGCTTCGATGCTACAAACAATTGTCGGAGAACGTGGAGATATATCATTTGTTTCAGCTGGTTCGAACACGAAGGCATTTCCGATTATCCAAGGTAATAAGCAGCTAGATCAAGTAATGCATCATTTAGCTGCTATAAAACCTGCTGAAACGGTCAAATTTCAATTACGAGATCAGCAAGTGTTTAAGCATATTGCAACATTACTGTATGTTACGAGTGAAGTATCGGATGAATTACTTCATTCACTAGCCAATATGGTGAAAAGCTGTATTTGTTTTGTAGTAGCGGAGCAACCACCTATGCAAACAGAATTGGCGAAGCGTTATAGACAAATTCATGTTGTACACGTAAATCCAACAGATTATTACAATCTGTTCACGGAGGTGATGAAGCCGTGAAAAAATCACTAGGAAATTTTATAGAATTAGCAATAGCATACGTAATAATTTTTCTAATTTTGCGTGAATGGCTTATTCCTGTCATGCAGCTGACGAATACAGGTTTGGTTCATTTGTTTTTAGTGTTTATCGGTCTAGCATTGATACTCAGCTTATTTCAAGTACATCCGATATTGTCGGGCTTAGTGAAATTAGGTTATATTACTTGGTTTATAGTGTTTGTTTATAGTGAAAGTCCCTTTTTTTCAGGACAGACAATACCATTTTTAATACATGAGTGGAAATGGAATATGACGACCATTCTTTCGGGCGATGTTGGACAAGTTTCGGATTCATTTAGAACGGTGCTATTCCTTGCGCTTATTTGGATGTTAATATACCTAATTCATCATTGGATAACTGTGCGGAAAAATATATTCTATTTCTTCGCGTTAACTGTATTCTTTATTGCCACACTAGATACGTTTAGTGACTATGATGGAAAGGTAGCGATTGTTAAAGTACTTGTACTTGGATTAATAATGACTGGTTTGCTGTTTGTTAAAAGCTTATGGCTTCAAACAGATGCACCGAGCAATGTAATAGGAAAGTGGAAACTGGTTATTCCGATGATCGTTTCGGTAATGCTCATTAGTTCAGTGGCATTCTTTTTACCTAAGACAGGACCGACCTGGGCTGATCCTGTGCCTTTTATTAAAGGTGTTGCAGGGCAAGGGGACGGTGGAACAGGTGCAAAAACAGTTGGTTACAGCGAGGATGATAGCCGATTAGGAGGACCGTTTCAAGGTGATAATACACTAATTTTTACGGCAACTTCTCGTGATCGCCATTATTGGCGTATAGATACAAAGGACACTTATACTTCGAAGGGCTGGATTCTTTCGAAGGGGAACTTTGGCAAAAATGTTTACCAAACAAATACCCCTATCCAAACTTCGTTACAAGTTGGATCTCTAGAAAAAGAACGTCAAATTCAAATAGACATTGCTACTCCAATGCCATTTTTATTGCAAACGTATGGTATGATATCTGTTTCTGCCCAAGATTCACCGCTGTTTATTCAGGATGAACACACTGAAAAAATAGCAATAGAACAACAGAATGGTGAATCGAAATTATTGTCTAACTATACGATTTCTTATAGTGAGCCAGAATATAGCATGAAGCAGCTTCAAATGTCTAAAACAGCTACGTTAGCAACATTAGATCCTTCCTTTAATCGTTTCTTACAATTGCCAAATACACTTCCGCCACGTGTAGTGAATTTAGCGAAAGAAATCACACACGATAAGGCTTCCGTATATGATCAAATAAAAGCAATTGAAAGTTATTTTTCATCTCACGGCTTTAGATACGATAAAAAAGAAGTAGCAATTCCTGCTGAGGGACAAGATTATGTGGATCAGTTTTTATTTGATACTAAAGTTGGCTACTGTGATAATTTCTCAACATCAATGGTGGTCCTCTTACGTTCGGCGGGAATACCCGCACGTTGGGTAAAAGGCTTCGCACCGGGCAAGCCTGGTCGAATAACAGATGGTTTACAGGAGTATCAAGTTACAAATGATAATGCACACTCATGGGTCGAAGCATATGTACCTGGAACAGGCTGGATGGAGTTTGAACCGACAATTGGATTTTCTAGAAATATGAATATCAATTATGATATGGAGCAAGACACTCCTCAGGAGGAGCAAGTACTGCAGCCAGAAAAAAAACAAGAACAACCAAAGAAGCAAGAGCAAGAGCCGAAGAAAGAAACATCTAGCTCAACGTCATTTAGTTTTGATTCTGTTTGGACATGGATGAAAAAGCTTACTTATGTATGGATTGCTCTAGGCATTTTGATGGTCATCGCTAGCATTGCTTTGTTTATGCAACGTAAAACGTGGATACCTAAAATGCAAGTACGAGCATTTCGTAAAAAAGAAGCGGACTGGACAAATTTTGATGCTTCCTATCATGTTTTAATGAAGCAATTATCTCGTATTGGGTTACGCCGAAAAGATGGCGAAACATTACGTGCATTTGCTATAAGAGTAGATGAGTCGCTTGAGACAGAAGAGATGCAAAAACTAACTGCTGTATATGAACAGCATATTTATGGTAAAGATAAACAAGAGGTTGATTTCATGGAACTGAAAGAAAGTTGGGAAAATTTAATCAATCGCACTATCAGTTGATTTTGATGGGTACAAAGAGTAAAATGAAAAAAATTATATATGATGAGGATTGCTTTCATATAAGTTCGATAATAAGGTTCGGATGTTTCTACGAAATCACCGTAAATGATTTCTCTATGAAGGTGAATGTTTTGGTTAGGTGAGAAGGTTAGTAATTAGTAAATCACTTTTCTTTGCTACGCATTCGCCTTTATAAATTTAGAGCTTATGAACGCGTAGGAAGTTTTTACTTCCATACGCGTTTTTCTTTGAACATATGAAAAGTCCTTTAAAAATAGTAGAAGAGGTGGATATATTGTCAGCAAGCCCTTTATTAGAGCAAGAAAAAATCGTCGTTCTTGATTTCGGTAGCCAATTTAACCAATTGATTACACGTCGTATCCGTGAATTTGGCGTTTTCAGTGAGTTACATCCTCATACGATTACAGCTGAAGAAATTAAAGGTATGAACGCAACAGGTATTATTTTTTCAGGTGGTCCAAACTCAGTTTATGACGAAAATGCCTTCCATGTAGACCCAGCTATTTTCGAATTAGGCTTACCAATCTTAGGTATTTGCTATGGTATGCAATTAATGGCGCATACGCAAGGTGGTAAAGTTGAAGGTGCTGAAACACGAGAATATGGTAAAGCAGAAATTAAAGTAACAGCTTCAAACAAGTTATTCGGTAACTTACCAACTGAGCAAATCGTTTGGATGAGCCATGGTGACCATGTAACAGAAGTACCTGCTGGTTTTGAAGTAATCGCAACAAGTGCTGCTTGCCCAATCTCTGCAATGGCAAATGTAGAACGTAAACTATATGCAGTACAATTCCACCCAGAAGTACGTCACTCTGTATACGGTAACGACTTATTACGTCAGTTCGTATTCGACATTTGTGGAGCAAAAGGCGATTGGTCAATGGCAAACTTCATTGAGCTTGAAATCGCAAAAATCCGCGAAATAGTAGGCGACAAAAAAGTATTATGTGCACTTTCTGGTGGTGTAGACTCTTCAGTTGTTGCTGTTCTAATTCATAAAGCAATTGGCGACCAACTAACTTGTATGTTCGTTGACCACAACTTAAACCGTAAAGGTGAAGTTGAGCAAGTTATGAAAACATTCACAGAAGACTTCGACATGAATGTTATTAAAATTGATGCACGTCAACGTTTCATGGATAAACTTGCGGGCGTTTCTGATCCAGAACAAAAACGTAAAATTATCGGTAACGAATTTATTTACGTATTCGATGAAGAAGCGGCGAAACTTGAAGGAATGGACTTCCTAGCACAAGGTACGCTTTACACAGATATCATTGAATCTGGAACATCTACTGCACAAACTATTAAATCTCACCATAACGTTGGTGGTCTTCCAGAAGACATGCAATTCCAATTAATTGAGCCACTTAACACATTATTTAAAGACGAAGTGCGCGCACTAGGATTAGAGCTTGGCCTTGACGAAAAAATCGTTTGGCGTCAACCATTCCCAGGCCCGGGTCTAGGAATCCGTGTACTTGGTGAAGTAACAGAAGAAAAACTAGAAATCGTACGCGAATCTGATTTCATCCTACGTGAGGAAATCGCAAAAGCTGGTCTTGATCGCGACATCTGGCAATACTTCACGGTATTACCTGACATCCGTTCAGTTGGGGTAATGGGCGATGCACGTACGTATGACTATGCAATCGGTATCCGTGCGGTAACTTCTATCGATGGTATGACTTCTGACTGGGCTCGCATTCCTTGGGATGTACTAGAGAAAATCTCTGTCCGCCTAGTAAACGAAGTAAAACACGTTAACCGCGTACTGTATGATATTACATCTAAGCCACCTGCAACGATTGAGTGGGAATAATCCCCTCGTTTGATTTTGAATAAAAAGCTAGTCTGATTTTTTTTAGACTAGCTTTTTATTTCTTTTTTCAGCATTAAAAATAAGAAAAGTACACCAATTTCTACGATTAACGAGATAAAAATAACATTTAAATGGAAGAAAATCACACTTATCAAAATAGCGATACAAATAAATATTGAACTATAACGATAATTTTTTGATTGATAAAAGAATGAATATGGTAACAAATGTGCACCGTAAATAATTGCATAAACAGGTAAGACCCACATAGGTGCTTTAAGTAATAAAAGAATACAAATAATTAAATATAAAATTTGATTGTTTGTTGCAATCAATAATCCATTAATCAATGGATTTTCTTTATAAAATAAATCAACATTTAATAGTTTGGCACAAAGAATTGACACAGGAAACAGCAATGCACCACAAGATAAAATACCAATATTTTTTATCATTAAATCTAAAGGCAGCAACGCGATTACTGTGATAACTCCCCAAATAAATATTGAGGCCATTATAAAAGGAAGCCCCTTCTTTTGTTTCTGAGCAATATCGTTTAATAGTACTTGTAAGCTAGTATTGAGGTTCATTTCAGTCTCCTTAATTTTCAAGCGATCTATTCAAACTATCCGCTATTTTTTTATTTTCATATTTAGAGAAAAAATAAAATCCGATGATATGACCAATCAACGTTATCACTAAAATTAGCAATAAATAAGGTTTAATAATTGCAAATGCTTTCAGTGAAAAAAGATATACACTTCCTATGCCACAGAAAAAATTCGAAAAGGTACTAATAGTAATTTTAGATGTTACTTTTAATGTTGAGTAGTTCCATAAATATGGATAAGTTATACCAAAAACAATTCCCATCAGAACACTAATACCAATTAAATTCCAAATGTAAAGAAAGTTGACTGTTTCTTCGTGAAGATTAAAAATAGTAATTAAGAAAACAATCCACATCAACCCCAAAAATGAAACGTATAAAAAGCTGTTTTTTAAGTCTTTTATCATATTAATTTCTCCTTAATAGATTTTGCATAATGTCTACTGACAATATACTTATTTTGCTGTTTTGTAATAACTTCCAATCTAGCGTGACTTCCCGAAGCAAATGAGTGTATTTGATGCAAATTCAAAATCATTGAATTATTGATTCTAACCAATCCGAATGATTCCAAGTAAGATAATTCTTTTAAAATCTTATTCAGCAATAGTTCTGTACCATTTATTAAAAAGATTTTGGTGAAATGACCAGATGCTTCAATTGCCTCGATGTTATTAAGTTCAATCATAACCTGGCGATTTGTTTTGAAATCTGTTGCGCTTAATGTTATAGATTGAAAAAATTGCTGTTCAATTGTCGATAGCAATTCTTTATTCGATGGATTACTGATAATCTCAATTTCAGAAGATGATTGATTGTTTTTCCATATGTAGTTGAATTTCATGTGGATCTCCTTTCTGTTTTAATCGTAGCAACACTTCTCGGAACTTACGATGATTTTTCGTTTTGTTGCAAAATAAATAGGTTTTGTTACAACGTTGATTCAGTAAATTTAAAGCTACAGTTTTTACACCATCCATTTTTCTATAGCGAAAGCGAAGCGACAGGTACAGAAGTCTGCTACCTTTATAGCTGGTAAAAATAAATACATATTTAAGTTACTTTTCTGCAGATGAAGAAGTTAAACAGATTGTATATTTTTAAGGAATAAGGAGTTGAGAAAGTAGAGGATGTTAAGCCGCAATAAATTTTGAAATTCTTTATTTTAAGGATAATACTTTCGAAACGTTAGGTATAGTAAACTAATAAATATAAATAGGACTCTATGTCGTTGTTTAGTTTAGGAGGGACGGAATGGAAAAAAATAAAGCGATGATTCACACACTTGCTATTGGTATGCCGAAAGAATTGCATTATAGTAATGGGCGCTCGATGATTACAGGGATTGAAAAACGAAAAGTACAAGAAGTATATTTGTCTGCTCGTGGATTTGAGGGGGACGATGTAGCAGATAAAAAACATCATGGTGGTCCCGACCGTGCCGTTTGTTTATATCCTGCGGAGCATTACATACAATGGGAACAGGAACTTGGTAAACCGTTGCCGACAGCAGCATTCGGTGAAAACTTAACAGTAACGAATATGTTGGAAGCGGATATTTGTATTGGTGATATTTATAAAATAGGTAATGCTGTCATTCAAGTTACCCAAGGACGTGTACCTTGTAGTACGATTGATAAATATGCTGAGGCGAGCATTTTACTTAAACGTTTAATTGAAACAGGTTATACGGGCTTCCTTGCTCGTGTACTGGAAGAAGGGATAATCTGTGCAGATTCAAAAATTGAATTAGTAGAAAAGCACCCTGAAGGTATTTCAGTTTTACATTGCAACGAAGTGTATTTTAAAAATAAAGACGCACTTGCGATGAAACGTATACAAGTAGTTGATGCATTAGCAGAAGATTGGAAACAAAAATTAGAAAAAAGAATTCAGCTCTTGCAAAGTAAAGTGATGAACTAAACATATGTTGCTCAAGGAAGCTCTATCATTAAAATCCTCAAGAATTCGAATGAGTTCAAGAGGATTTTTTATTTTATAACTATCGTTAAAACGTTCAGTCTTGACCTATTTATGCAACGATTTCTTAAAACGTGAACATTAAATAAGGATTTTACACGAACTTTCGTGTAGATTTTATAAAAAATGTTCGGAAATAGGGTTGAAATCTGAAAAGTGAAATGATATATTGATTGTAAATTAAATATGTCGTCGTATAATGTCGGGGATAAGGCCCGTGAGTTTCTACCAAGTTACCGTAAATAACTTGACTACGATTTTAGTTATATATACCAATGTATAGACACTAATTGATTTCACGCTAGTAATGGTGGAATGTATCGTAGACATGCGACTAGTAGAGTAGTCAGCGTGTCTTTTTTGTTTTCGATATTGAAGACGACCATACGGAGGATTTCTTTAAAATGAAAAAGTATTTCATGTTCGATGAATTAGGAACTAATTATCGCCGCGAAATAATAGGTGGTATTACAACATTCCTTGCTATGGCTTACATTTTAGCTGTTAACCCTGGTATGTTAGAAAATGCAGGAATGGATAAAGGAGCTGTATTCGTAGCTACAGCATTAGCAGCTGCAGTCGGTTCTCTGATTATGGGTATTTTTGCTAAATTCCCAATTTCACTTGCTCCTGGTATGGGCTTAAACGCATTCTTTGCTTTCACTGTAGTTGGGGCGTACGGTATTCCATGGCAAACTGGCTTAACGGGTGTTTTCTTCTCAGGTGTTATCTTTATCATTCTTTCGTTAACAGGTATTCGTGAAACAGTCATTAATGCAATTCCAGTACAACTTAAATATGCGGTTTCAGCAGGTATTGGTTTATTTATAACATTTGTTGGCTTACAAGGAGCGGGCATTATAACAAAAAGCCAAGCTACATTGGTAACTTTAGGAACATTCACTGGTCCTACTTTACTTGCAGTATTCGGGATTGTTCTGTCAATTATTCTTATTATCAAACTACGTAGTATTGGTATTTTCTTAGGGATGGTTATAACAGCAGTTGTTGGTATGATTACAGGTGTCATTGCACCTCCTACAGCAGTTGTTTCAGCAATTCCAAGTGTAGATTCTACGTTTATGGTAGCTTTAAAACCAATTTTCAATGACTTTGATTCATTATTAAACGTTAAATTTTTAGTAGTTGTCTTAACATTCTTGTTTGTAGATTTCTTTGATACAGCAGGTACTTTAATGGCAGTTGCGACACAGGCAGGATTAGTAAAAGATAATAAATTACCACGTGCAAGCCGTGCATTGATGGCTGATGCTCTTGCAACAACAATTGGTTCTTTATTTGGTACATCAACAACTACTGCGTATGTAGAATCAACTTCTGGTGTAGCAGCAGGTGCTCGTTCAGGTTTCTCTGCTGTAGTAACTGCAATACTATTCCTAGTAGCATTATTCTTCTCACCATTACTAGCTGTAGTAACTCCAGCAGTAACAGCGCCAGCTCTAGTTATTGTAGGTGTTCTGATGGTATCTTCATTACGTTTAATTGATTGGGATAAATTCGAAATCGCCGTACCTGCTTTCTTTACAGTAATCATGATGCCTCTTGGTTACTCAATCGCTACTGGTATTGCAATAGGTTTTGTCTTTTATCCAATAACAATGCTTTTAGCGGGTCGTAAAAAAGAAATTCATCCTATGATGTACGGATTGTTCTTTGTCTTCCTTGCATACTTTATATGGGTACGCTAAATATAAAGATAAACAGCACCTCAATTGTTGACTAACAATTGTAGGTGCTTTTCTTATTGAAGAATTAAAAACTATAAAACTATCTACTGTTTATAATGTAACTATAGAATGTAAAACATTCATGTGTAGTTGAATTCTATATTATAGAAGAAACTCCCTTTAACTCCATTCAGTTGTAGAGGAAGTCAGTCGTTGTCACGTCCTATTGTAAAGACTGAGAGACCGACCAACATCATGTTTGCCTAAAGACTTCGATCAATGTCGGACGCAATTATGCTAAGGTATAATTGATTTATTTGGAATAGTTTTACTTTAAAAAATCACTTGCAAACTTAATATTAAGGTGATATATTTATAAACGTTGTTACGAAACAACAACAACTTAAAAAAACTACTAACATAAATGATTGACATAGAGTCAACACTATGTTAAAGTATAGTAAGTCACTTAAATGCGACGAACTAATGAACCTTGAAAACTGAACAAGCAAAACGTAATCAATAAAGTTTTTACTAGCTAACCTCGAGTTAGTGAACGAAACAAAATTTTGGACATCAAACATGATGCCAGCAAAACAAT